>Ga0210410_10000537_pt1 | contig 41278 bp, 36 predicted proteins | sample IncBWC4MmetaG_FD_161058 | JGI IMG/M metagenome (GOLD analysis project Ga0210410, IMG submission 161058) | Forest soil microbial communities from Barre Woods Harvard Forest LTER site, Petersham, Massachusetts, United States - Inc-BW-C-4-M | ecosystem: Environmental > Terrestrial > Soil >...
ATTACTTGGCACCTAGAGTTGGGACTCGATGGTTTTGGAGATTTCCTCGTAGCTGATGAGGCCGGTGATGCGCTTGACGATTTTGCCGTCGCGGGTGATGAGGACGCTGGTGGGATAGCCGAGCAGGCCGCCGAACTTGTCGGCAGCGGCGTCGTTGCCAATCACGATGGGATAATTCATCTGGGATTTTGCGCCGTTCACGTCGAAGCGCTCTTTTTGGACCCAAGGAGTTACGACGCTGGCGCCTTCCTCATCCATGGCAATGCCGAGCACGGTGAAACCCTGGGCGGCGTACTTTTGCTGCATTTCGATCAGCCAGGGAATTTCGACCTGGCAGGGCTCACACCAAGTGGCCCAAAAATTGACGAGGACGACTTTGCCCTTGTACTGGGTAAGGGAGAGATCTTTGCCGTCGAGATCTTTCAGGGTGAGCTCAGGTGCGGGCTTAGGAGCCTTGGGGCTGCCGGCAGAATTACCGGCCGAAACGCTGAGGACGCCTTTTCGGGGTTGGCGCGTGGCGCGGTCGGCGAGATAAGTGGCGGCGATTACGGCAACGACCGCGATGATGACCAACAGGGATTTCTTCAACTTTCGACTCCTCCAAAGTTAACTCTCATTATCTCGCGTCTATTATCTCGCAGCGAGGCGAGCGCGGCAAAAGCGGTGTGTCATTTGGCACCGGTCAATGACCTCTCCAGCCATAGGACGATGCTGTTGAGAAAGCCAAGCTTCCCGGCCATCCAGGTGAGGCGGTTGACGAAGATCAGGCCGCCGACGAAAAGGAGCAACGCGCCGCTGAATAGTTCGACGGCGTGAAGATGCTTCCGGAAGCGTTGGTAGAAGCGCAGAAATTGGCCGATGCCGAGCGCGGTGAGCAGGAAGGGAACGGCTAGTCCGGCGGAGTAGACCGCCAGGAGGAGAACGCCGCGGGCAATGGTGTCGCTCGCAGCGGCAAGGGCGAGCACCGTAGCGAGGATTGGGCCGATGCAGGGTGTCCAGCCAAAGGCAAAGGCGAAGCCGAGAAGGAAGCCGCTCCAGATGCCGGGCTGCGTGCTGCCGGTGCGGAGGCGAACGTCGCGATTGAGCCAGCGCGTCATGGCGGGGCCGAAGAAGCCGATTAGCGAGAGAGAAAAGAAATGAACGTAGCCGAGGCCGGCGAAGAGAGGTCCGCCGCGCAGAAGAGAGACGACGCCAAGAAGCGCGAGCACAGCGCCGAGGATGAGGCCGGTGCGGACAGTCAGCTTGATGAGTATGCCGAGAAGATGCAGGCCGAAGAGAAGAATCAGCGCCCCGGCGATGGGAGCCAGGAAGGAACGATTCTCACGAAGGAAGGTGCCGACGGCGCTGGCTGAGGCACCGAAGGAAATGAAAACAACCGAGAAACCGATCACGAAGGCTACGGAGGACGCGAAGAGGCCAGCGCGTGGCGGCTGACCTTGGCGAAGCTGCTCCATGCCGATGCCGGAGAGCATGGAGATGTAGCCGGGAACGAGCGGGAGAACGCAGGGCGAGAGAAAGGAAACCAGGCCGGCTAAGAAGGCGCCTAAGAGTGAGACATCGGTCATTCGTTGTTGATCCTTGGTTGTCTAAGAGTCTGCTAAAGCTGCCGAGTCAGGTCCATTTTGCCTTGGATTCGTGTCCCGTTCCTTGCTCTGCTTGATAGGCGCAGAGTGCTGAATACGCGTATCGCGGGCGCACTATATGCGCCGCCGCACTGGTGTGCAATCTCTTATTCTCCCACAAACTGCCCGAGTGCTGACGCTTGCGCGGGTCGACTCCGGCTCTAGGTAGCTTCGCTCACCGGAATGCAGCTGCTGTGAGGATGGCCCTACTGAGGCGCTCCGTTATTCCCATACGCGAACAACTACTTAGACGCAGGGGAACTCGCGCGCGGTAGCGAAAAGGCGACAGATGAAGGGATTGACTTGCGGGACGATGGCTGCGTGCGACATCCGAAATTTGTAAGTGATTCAGGCGGTGAGCTTTAGCGAGCTGGAAAATGGCGCCAGCGTTGCATTCCTGTTGGCGAGGCCACTGTGAGCTGGACGCCGAATAAAGTGACGGCATTGCGCGTGGTGGTCGGATTTGCCGCAGTGAGTCTGTTTGGGCGGGGGGCCTGGGCAAATCTTCTGGCTGTGGCGCTCACGGTGGCCTCGATTGCACTAGACGCGCTGGACGGGCATATCGCGAGGAAGAAGAAGCTGGCGACGCCGGTAGGTGCGCAGATTGACATCCTGGGCGACCGCATGATCGAGAACGCGTACTTCACATATTTTGCGGTGGTGGGAATGGTGTCGTTGTGGTTGCCGGTGTTTTTCTTTGCGCGTGGCGCGACAACGGATTTCTTGCGCGGGCTAGCTTTGCGAGCAGGGCGTTCGGGATGGGGTGCGACCGCGATGTTACACACATGGTGGGGACGCGCGCTGGTAGCTTCGCGATGGAGCCGCGGACTGTATGCAGTCATGAAGTGCCTGTGTTTTTGCTACTTGGGATTGGAACTGGCGCTGACGCGTGGGCCCGTGGCACTGATCGGTGAGTTACCAGCGGATACGCAGGTGCTGGTTGCGACGGCGGGACAGGCATTGACGTGGGCTACGGCGGGATTTTGCTTAGTGCGAGGGCTGCCGGTACTGGTGGAAGGATGGAAATACTTGGCGGATGGAGTCGTCGCACGCGGCGGGAAGGGCATTGCGAGGAAAATCGCATGACACAAAATGAGGCTGGCGGTCGTGTTGCGGCGTTTTTTGATCTGGATGGGACGCTTATATCAGGGCCTTCGCTGGAGAAGCGATTTTTTGCGGACTTGCGGCAGAGACGGGCGATTCCTATCGGGAATTATTTGTTGTGGCTGGCGAGGGCGGCGCGGCTGGCGCCCAAAGGAATTCAAACGATGCGGCATGCTAACAAGATGTATTTGCGGGGAGTGTGCAGAGACGGAAGTGAATCTTCCGACGCAGGCCAGACAGACAGGGCTGTCCCAAGGTTTTTCCCAGCCGGAATCGACCGAGTGGCTTGGCATGCGAAGCAAGGGCACGCGATTGTATTGGTGAGCGGCACGTTGGCACCGTTGGCGGAGGAGATGGCGGTGGCGCTCGTGGTGCGATTGGCGGTGCGAGGGATCGAGGCGTCGGTGGGGATTTGCGCTACTCGGTTGGAAGAGAACGAGGGGAGATGGACGGGGTGGATTATTGGGGATGCGATGTTCGGGGAGGCGAAGGCACGCGCGGTGCGGCGAATCGCTGCGGAAAGCGGATTCGATTTGTCCGAGTGTTATGCGTACGGGAACTGTGTAGACGATCGATGGATGCTCGAAGCGGTCGGGCGGCCAGTGGCAGTGAACCCTTCGCGGGAAATGGAGGCATTGGCGGGGAGGCGAGGGTGGACGGCGCTGACGTGGGTTGAAAAAGACCAATTAAGGCAGAGCGCGCAGGGAATGCGAAGAAGAGATGAGGCAGAGAGGGTCGCATGAGTAGCGTGCCGGGACCTGAATATCGCAAGAGCGAGCTCACACTGCTCTTACAACGCGGGAGCGCCGTCCGCGACGGTGAAACTCGTTACCATTTGCGGCCACGCTCTGACAGTGGCGTTGGGCGATTGTTTCTCGATGAAGTAGCAACGATTTTTGCTGGGTGTGGCACGTTTGAGTGGGTGGCCGTGACTTACTTGGCGATTTCGAGCGTGCTGATCGCGATCTTTGCGGAAAATTTGGCGCATCCCGTGCGACTGCTCAGTGTGAAAGCGCTTGTGGCATTGGTGATCGTGGCTTTGTGCCGGGCTGAGGATAATGTCTGGACGGCGGAACCGGGAGCGACCAGGTCAAGGACGAGAGGCGAACAGACAGCCAGAAATGGCCGTCCCACCTTTCAGCGGCGGTTTTGGCATTTTTGGCGGCACTGGTATCCGCATCTCTTCTTCTTGTTTTGCTTTGAAGAGTTGGGCGTGCTCGTTCATTTGGTCTCGCCGCGTTGGCGGGACGCGAAACTGATTGCGTTCGATCACTGGCTTACTGGTGTCTATCCGTCCATTTGGTTAGAACAGTTTGCTACTCCGGGGCGGAACGAGTTGATGCAATTCGCTTACTTGACCTATTTCGTGTACCTGGTCGTCCTTGGGGGGATTCTGTACTACCGGGAGGATTGGCGCGGATATTGGTCGGTAATGACGTATTCGGCGGTTGCATACGCGATCGGATATCTGATTGCGATTTTCTTTCCCATCGAGAGTCCGTGGTTTGCGATGGCGGGATCGTGGCATGGGGAATTGCACGGCGGGCCGTTCACCGCAGTGATCAATTTCATTGAGCACTGCGGAAGGGTGCGGGGAGCGGCATTTCCCTCCGAGCACGTGGCGGGATCGTTTGCGGCGCTGTGGGGTGCGTGGCGGCACAGGCGCTGGCTGTTTTGGGTGATGTTGCCGTTAATTCTGTGCATGTGCGTTTCTACGGTGTGGGGCCGGTATCACTATGTGGCGGATATTTTTGGCGGGATGGTTACTGGGACTTTGGGATACGTGATCGGAAAGTGGCTGATGAAAAAGCACGAGGAAGTTTACGATCATCAATTCAAAGCTAAGCGCGTAGCTCTCTCGTTAGTCCGTCAGTGATTTTCGCCTGCCTCTTACAGCTTAGGGCGTCGGAGCACAGGCATGAGTGCCTGTGCCACTTGGGCGATGTGGAGAAGAAGTAGTTCGTCGGTGACGACGCCGATGAATTGGAGGCCGATGGGAAGGCCTGCTGAGGTGAAGCCGCACGGGATGGAGATGGCGGGGACGCCTGCTAGGTTCGCGGGACGATTGAGGCGCAGTAGCAGAGCGCGCGTGGGGTGCTTGTCTTTTCCGATGGGGCTCGATTCTTCGCCGATTAGTGGGGCGGCAATGGGAGTCGCAGGCACGACGAGCGCGTCTATTTCTGATTCTTCCAGCGCCAGATGAAATTGCTGGATGAATTTTTCGCGGGCTTCGAGGGCTTGCAGGTACGTGGTGGCTGAGACTTTTGTGCCCATTTCGAGGCGCGTGCGAACGTCTTCGCCGTATTCGGCAGCATGGGCCGGAAACCACCCGGCTTGCTGGTGGTAGTGCGTGGCCTCGGCCCAGGCGATGTGGTTGCCTGCTTCTTCGGTTTCGTTTAGTAGAGGAATGGAAATATTCTTTACTTTCACACCGTCCTTTTGTAGCGACTGCATCGCTTCGCGAAAAGCAAAATAAACATCTTCCGAAACTACATCGAAGAAGAATTCCGTGGGCAAGCCCAAGCGGAATTTGCGAGTTTGCGAACGCTTGGGGATCGGCGAAGGGGCTGGTTCTGCTTTGTCGCGGATGAAGATTGGGGCGAGTAACAGAGAGGCATCGGCAACGGTGCGAGCTAGCGGCCCGACGAAATCGAGGCGAGGGGAAAGCTGCACGACACCTTCGACGGAGACTCGGCCAACGCCAGGCTTAAGGCCGACAATGCCACACAGGGAGGCGGGGATGCGGATGGAGCCGCCAGTGTCTGTACCGATGCTGCCGTAGCAAATACCCGCCGCAAGCGCCGAAGCAGAGCCTCCGCTCGAGCCCCCGGGAATGCGGGCGAGGTCCCAAGGATTGCGTGTAGGTCCGTAATGGGGATTGTCGGTGGTTACGCCGTAGGCGAATTCGTGCAGATTGGTTTTCCCTAGGAGGATGGCGCCGGCTCCCCGGAGTTTGGTCCACACTTCAGCGTCGTGCGATGGAACGAAATCTTTGAGGATTTTAGAGCCGGCGGTGGTGCGTATGCCCGCAGTGTAGATGTTGTCTTTCAGCGAGATGGGGATGCCGTGGAGGGGGCCGCGATCGCGGTGGCCTTTACGGCCGCGTGAGGCGAAGAGCTCGGCTTCGGCTTTTTTGGCTTGGGCGAGGGCTAGTTCGGCAGTAACGGTTATGTAGGCGTTTAATTTGGGATTGAGCTGGTCGATGCGAGCGATCATCAGCTTGGTTACTTCGACGGGCGACACCTCCCGCTTGCGATATAGGCGGGCGACCTCTTCGATGGAAGCAAAGGCTAGGTCTGCGTCGGTCATGGCAAGAGCGAAAGTGCCGGCCTGAAGGCGCGGCGCTAGAAAGCAAAGAGAAGGAATTTAACACAGAGGGGCGCCGAGGAGGCACAGCGGACTCAGAGAAGCGAGGAGCAGCTAGAAGATTTTTTCCTGGTGGCGCAGATTTCCGAAAGTGCCGATGTTGGCGACGATGAAGGCGATACGGAACTGATTGTCGGTGCGCACCTGGCCGAGAGCAAAGCGGCGATATTCGAGGGCGAGTCCGCAGCATTTGCCGTTGTAGCTGACCTGCACGAGTTGACTTTGCAAGGCGCTATTAGTGATGTCGTAGCTGATGCCGCTGGTGACGTTGAAGCCGCGGCGGGTTTCGCTGCCATAGCCCATGAGCACGCGGACTTGATTGGAGAGCGGCTGCAGGAGGGGATTGTCTTGCAAGCGGAAATGGGCAATGGTGGCGAAAAATTCGCGATACGGCTTTATCTTCACCAGCGTGCCGATAACTGTGACCTTATGGAGTTGCGGGTCGTATTCCAGGGTTTGTTCGGTATCAAAGAGACCACCGGGCGTGATTCTGATGTCGCTGACGATCGGCGAAGAGTTGCGCGGTCCAAGGGCAAAGGCGAATGGCGTGACCGAATCGAGAGGTTCGAGAACGTTGCGCTGGCCGTTGACAATGGCGCCGCCGAACGTAGGATCGAAATAATGCTTCTGCACCAGCCGCCAGGAAACGAGCTCTTCTGGCTGGTCGTCGCCGGACTTCCTCCAGAAACGCTGGGTGACGCCATATTCGACTTCATTGGTGTCGGTGCGCGTGGCGTCGGCGTCAAAGCGGATGAATTGAAAGAAATTGTTAATGCCGGTGATATTGCGATAGGTGATGTGCGACTCGATGGTGTGCTTGTACCGCCTCCTGGGTTTGGTCTCGTCGGACGCAGTGGGGCCGAAAAAGCGTTCCAGGGTCGGGGGGCGAAGATCGAAAGTGAATTCGCCGTCGTTGCGGTTCAGGGATTGCGTGCTGACGGTACCAGCGGGAGTTAGGGATGATCCGTAATAGGTAGTGCGAAAAGCAGCGGTAGTGGTGGCGCTGAGCCACGGTCCAAAATGGAGCGGCACCGTGACGCGCGGCGCGAACTCTATCCGCGGAACAAAATCAGAGGTTGTAATAGGCACGAACGTGGCGGTGGGCGTAAAACCGACATCGTCGCGCTTCAGGGCGCCGGCGAGTGCGTCAAAACCGAGATAGATCGGAAGGTGCTCGAACGGCGATTGCTCGACGGAACCGAAACGCGCTTGTGGCGCATTACGTACCGAGACGCTGGTCTGCGGATTCGTGGTGAGGAAGCTGCGGTCACTGAGAGACGCGAGATTGAAACTGAAGCCGCGAAAGTTGTGAGTGAGGAAGGTGGAGCTGCGGACTTCGGAATTGATGGACTCGCCAAAAGTGTCGGAAAAAGCGAGGCGGAAGGTAAGCGAAGAAAGCTCGTTGATGTCCGCAACGAACCGCCAATTGTGTGGCAGGAGCGACTGCGCGGCCACGCGTTGTTCGTGGCCGCCCTGATGCAGACGGTCGATCACGGCGAAATAGTTATAGCGGATGGAAGTGCCTTCCCAAGGTGTGGCGCGAAACTGGCCGCGTTGGGCAGAGCCGCGCCTGCTGAGATATTCCGCGCCCAGGGTGGTGTCCAGCCAAGTGAGGGGAGCCCAATAAAACTCATCGCCGAAGACGAAACCCTTGCTGGTGCTATTTCCAGCCACGGGAACGAGAATGCCCGATTGGCGGAGTTTTGGGCCGGCCGGCGCAGTAGCGTAGGGCATCCAGATAAGGGGAACGCGAAATAACCGAAAATTCGCGTTTATAAGGGCCATGGTTTTGCCGAGATGGAGGCGCGCGCGCGGTGCGTAGAACTGCCACTTGGGGCGGCGCGGATCGCAAACGGTGATCCACGCCTGGTGAATGATGTAGGAGTCGTTGCTGAGGCGTTCTATCTCCTGGGCTTCGAAATAGAGTGGATTATCGGTTACGAGGATTGCAGGGTTTGGCCGACGCTCGATCTTTACCGTGCCGCGGACGTTGACGAATGTGCCGCGCCCGGTGCCAACATTGTAGTGCGCTTCGTCAGCTTCGAGATGCTGGTTTTCGAAGTCGTATTTTACGTGACCGCGGGCGAAAGCTTCGTTGGTCTGGTCGTTGTATTCGATGTGATCGGCGCGAAGATGCTGGCCGGCATAGTGGATGTCGACATCGTCGTCGGCGATGAAGAGATTGCCTTGCCGACGCTGCGGGCCTTTCGCGGAAAGCTCGGCGACTCCGCCCTTGGGCGCGGGCGGGTGGATTTGTTGCGCGTGCAAGGGCTCCGCACCGGAGAAAAATAAAGCAATAGTGAGTGATGTTGTCGGCAGGAGAAGTCGAAGCGCGGAAAAAGTCCGAGCATGAGAGTGGCGATTCACGCAGAGGATATGGCCAATAGGATTAGGTCGATAGCCTAGCATGGGCTTTGCGGGTTGTGTAGCGGGCGACGAAACCGCGGCGCGCCGGCGCGCGTCTTTGTCACCATACGACTGGGCTCACCAATACGATTGGGCTCAGCACGGGACCAGGTCGTTTCCACAAACAAACGATGCATATCCGCAAGCTGCGGAGTATGATGCCGGGCCGCGCGATGAAGGGGAGGATCATGAAGCGAGTGCCGTCTGTTTTGAGGTTGGTTGTGGCCGCAGGGTTGTGTGGCGGAGCACTTTTTGCCGGTGCGGAGGCTCGTCCTGCGGACCAGCCGAATGCCGTGGACAAACTAAAAAATCTGGAGTTCCGCGAGATCGGCCCCGCCGTGATGGGCGGCCGTATCGATGACTTCGCGGTCGTGGAGAGCAATCCGAACATCGTTTTCGTTGGCGTGGCCGCCGGCGGCGTATGGAAGACCACCAACAATGGCACGACATGGACGCCGGTGTTCGACAAAGAGGCAGTGTCGACGATCGGCGACATTGCGATTGCGCCGTCCGATCCTTCGGTTGTTTGGGTGGGAACGGGCGAGCCGAATAATCGGCAGAGCTCGTCGTGGGGCGATGGCGCGTACAAGTCACTCGACGGTGGAAAGACCTGGCAGAACACGGGGCTGGCCGCGACGCGCCACATCGGGCGCATCGTGATTCATCCGCGAAATCCGGATGTGGTGTATGTGGCGGCGCTCGGCCACTTGTGGGGGCCGAATGCCGAACGAGGTGTGTACAAGACGACCGACGGCGGAAAGACCTGGTCGCAGGTCTTGAAAATAAATAACGACACCGGTGTGAGCGACATCGCCATGGACCCGCAGAGCCCAGACATCCTCTATGCGGCCGCGTACGAGCGGCGCCGCACGCCTTACGGATTTAATGGCGGCGGACCGGATGGCGGTATTTACAAGACGACCGACGGCGGAGCAACCTGGAAGAAATTGACAAAAGGATTGCCGTACGAAAATGGCGGCGGAGACGTTGGGCGCATCGGCCTGGACGTTTATCGCAAGGATCCGGACATCGTTTACGCGATTGTCCAGCAAGAGAAAGGTGGAACGTACCGCAGCGAAGACAAAGGTGAAACGTGGAAAAAGATGGGCGATACGAATCCGCGCCCTTCGTATTACAGCCAGATTCGCATCGATCCGAACAATGATTTGCGCATCTGGGAACTGGGCGCGCAAATGTTCTACTCCGAAGATGGAGGAAAGAAATTTGCCACGGATCGTGTGAAAGGCATTCACGGCGATTTTCACGCCATGTGGATTGACCCGGCGGATTCGAATCGCATGATCGCCGGTAGCGACGGCGGAATCCACTGGAGCTACGACAATGGGCGGACATGGGATTTCGTCAACACGCTTGCTATCGGCCAGTTTTATGAAATTTCTGTCGACAACGAGAAGCCGTACCATATCTGCGGAGGGCTGCAGGATAACGGAAGCTGGTGCGGCCCGAGCCAGTCGCTGACGCGCGACGGCATCACCAATGAAGACTGGAGCGTGATTCACGGCGGTGACGGGTTTTACGCGGCGATCGATCCCGTCGAGCCATGGATCGTATATACGGAGTCGCAGGACGGCAACATTGACCGGCGCGATTTGAGGACGCAGCAGCAGCGCTCGATAGCACCGGAAGCGAAGTATGGCGACGCGCATTACCGGTATCAGTGGAATTCGCCGGTGGCGGTTTCCGCCTACAATCACACGACGATTTATTACGGCGGAAATTATTTGTTCAAGTCCACCGACCGCGGCGATACATGGACGCGACTCGGCGGCGACCTGACGACGGGCGCGGATCGCAACAAGCTACAAATTTTTGGGAAGACGCCGGACAAGACCACTTTGTCGCGGCACGATGGCGTGCAGGAATATCCCACAATCACTACATTCAGTGAGTCGCCCTTAACACCGAACGTGCTGTGGGTTGGTACCGACGACGGGAACGTGCAAGTGACGCGCGATGGGGGGAAGAGCTGGAAAAATGTGGCGTCGCGCGTTCCCGGCGTACCCAAGGGCACGTATGTCAGCCGTGTAGTGGCGTCGAAAGCCGGCGAAGGAGCTGCATTTGTAACGTTCGATGGACACCGCAGCGACGACTACGCGATTTATATCTTCGTGACCAATGACTACGGCGAGAGCTGGAAACCCATTCGCAATGGCATTCCGGATTCCGCCGGCAGCGTGCACGTGGTCCGGGAGCACCCACGGAATCAGAACTTGCTGTTCGCTGGGCTGGAATTTGGGCTCTGGGTTTCCTGGGACCGCGGCGCAAACTGGACTGCGCTGAAGAATAATTTTCCAACTGTGCCGGTCGACGATATCCAGATACAAGCGCGCGAAAACGACTTGGTATTGGCTACGCATGGCCGCTCGATATGGATTTTTGACGACATCACACCCGTGGAAAAGATGGACACAGGCGTGTTGAACAGTGATGTGACATTTTTCCCGCCGCACGCAGCGACCACTTTCATCACAAGAATGCGTCGCTGGAGCGGAGGACAGAAATTCTTTACCGCGAAGAATCCGCCTTACGGCGCGATTCTGAACTACTACTTGAAAGACGCCGTGCCGCCGGAACGAGCGAAGATCGAGCCAAAGGACGACAAGGACAAGACTGCGTCAGCGAAGTCTGAGAAGGAAGAAAAGGGCAAGAGCACCGCAGAAGAGAAGAGCAAGTCCGCCGCGGAACCAAAAAAAGAAGGCAAGGTCAAGATCACTGTCACTGACAAAGATGGCAAGGTGGTGCGGGAGTTTGACGGACCCGGAGCTGCCGGTGTGAATCGTGCGAATTGGGACTTGCGCTACAACCCGGCGGCTGAACCCACGCCCGAACAGATGGAGGCTATCAATGCTGGATACTGGGAAGGTCCGCGCGGGCCGCGAGTCGAACCCGGAAAGTATGCGATCAAAATCAAGGCCGGGATCAAAGAGGCCACGCAAGAAGTAGTGGTCGAGGATGATCCGCACATTCAACTTTCCACGGAAGATCGGGCGGCGCGACACGCGGCGATCGACGAGCTCTACGGAATGGAAAAGACGGCGGCCAAAGATCGCAAGACTGTCGAGGGACTCAAGGACGCGTTGAACGCGGCGCGCGGACAGTGGAAAGCGGACGCCAGCAAACCGGATCTGCCAAAGATCCCTGAAGATATACAGAAGTCTGCGGACGAGCTGCAAAAGAAAGTGGATCAGATCGCAGAGAAATACATCCGTGTACGCGAAGGGCTTGGTAATGCGGGCCCGCCATTTGAATGGAAGCCCGATCCTTTGCCTGATCAGGTTCAGGGCCTCTTACAAGATCTCGATGGATTTGCGGCCGCGCCAGGCGGACAACAAAAAGAGAAAGTCGCGGAATTAGGCCCGCTGGTCAGCGAGGCTTCAGCACAGGTCAAAAAAATAATGGAGGAGGACCTGGTGGCGCTGAATAAAAAGATGAACGAGGCCGGAATTCCGCATATCGTGCCAAAGCCGCCGGAGCACAACCGCGATGGAGGCGATGGCGAGGAGCAACAGACCTCGGTTTCTGAACGGAACTGAATCTTTGCGGAGGAAACGAAAAGATTGATTCCGTTTCAAGTTCAGGGTTTTACTGGAGTAGGCGTGGAGGCGGAAGCAGCTTCAGTTGACGCTTTCGCCTTTTCTTGCGTTGCGCGATACCAGTCAAACGTGCGCCGCAGACCCTCTTCAAATGCAACAGGCGGGTCATAGCCAAGAAATTCGCGTGCTTGTGAAATATCCGCTTGCGAGTCGCGAATATCACCTTCGCGCCCCGGTTCATACTTCGCTTCGAGGGTCTTGCCGGAAATCTTATTAAGGAGTGCCACGGTCTGATTTAAGGAAAACCGCCCGCCGACGCCGACGTTAAAAACCTTGCCAGAGACATTAGGAGCCTCACAGGCCAGCAAATTGGCCTGCACCGCGTTCTCCACGAAGGTGAAGTCGCGCGTTTGCTCGCCATCGCCGAAAATCACAGGTTGCGTGCCGTCGAGAAAAGCGCTGCAAAACTTGGCCAGTACACCGGAATACGGCGAGCCGGGATCCTGACGCGGCCCGAAAATATTGAAATAGCGTAGCGAGACGTTCTCGAGTCCATAGCACCGGCCGAAAGTCTGCGCGTACAACTCCCCCACATATTTGGTCACGCCGTAGGGCGAGATCGGCTGAGGCTGCATCTTCTCGACCTTGGGCAGCGTCGGCGTTTCTCCATACGCGGAAGAGGAAGCGGCAAAGACGATGCGCTTCACTTTGGCATCGCGTGCCGCGACCAGCACGTTTAACGTTCCATCGATGTTGATACGGTTCGTCTCGATGGGATCTTTTACCGACTTTGGAACTGAAGTGCGCGCCGCCAGATGCAGGACGTATTCGGCTTCGTGCATCGCTTTGCGAACCACTTCTATATCCGTGATGCTGCCCTTGATTAGTGTAATTTTGTTGCGGATTTCCGCGAGGTTCTCTTCCTTACCCGAGGACAGATCATCCAGCACCACCACGCCGTGCCCGCGGCGAACGAGTTCGTCGACCGTATTCGATCCGATAAAACCGGCGCCGCCTGTGACTACGAAGCGCATTCTGGAAATCCTCCTACATCAGTTTCGCAGCAGGGGGCTGCCGCTAAGCAAAGCGCCCTTCGCAAAGACGAGCGCCTCGCGTTTTGATAGTCTCAGATGTCGCGCCGATCAACCTGAACGTTCTATTCCACCATGCGCGTAAAATGTATTGTACGACGGAAGGCAACGAGGCAACGGTTTGTTTCAGACTAGGTTCACAGAACTAGCATGACCAAGTTCACAGCCACTATTGCAGTGCTCGCCGCACTAGTATGTGCCGCGGGGGTTTTCTATTGGACACATGGAGTTGGATCATCCCCGCGAGTCTCCAAAGGATTGCAACCTGCACCCGTTTCCCCGGCTTCGCCGGTTTCGGAAAATGTGGCCGCCTCTGCCAAAAGTGCGCCTTCAATTATAGCTGAGCCGAAGGCCCCTTCGGCTTCGAGTGAAGCGACAGTACCGTTCCATGCCGGCGAAGTACTGGAATTTGCCGCCGATGTCGCAAAGCTAAGCAATGTCGCGAATCTGCGTCTTCAAATTGTCGATCGCCGCAACTTTTTCGGGAAGAACGCGTGGCATCTGCAGGCATTCGCGCGCACAGAGAACCCTTTGCGCATGATGTTCGAGCTGGACGACCAGTTTGACTCTTACAGCGATGCAACTACGCTCGCAAGCTTGCAGTACGAGATGCATCTGAACGAACGCGGCGAGAAGCAGGAGTCCATTCAGCGTATGACTACAACCGGCACGGAGCGCGCCGCCGCAAACGCCACGCAGACACGCGTGGTGGCCGGAACGCGCGACCCACTGGGCCTGATGCAATATTTGCGCACCGTGGATTGGGAGAGAGTTCGAGAAGTTCGCGGGCCCGTTTACGACGGCCACAAACTCTACGATGTTCGCGCGGCTTACGCCGGCTCCGCAGGCAGCATTGCCGTTCCCGCGGGCACTTTCGGCGCGTCGAGAATCGACCTTCGTGTTTTCGACGCCGGCGCGGAACTGAAAGACGCGCATTTCACTCTCTATCTGGCGAGCAATCCGACGCGGACACCAGTGCTGCTCGAGGCCGTGATGCCGTTTGCAACAGCCCGTGTGGCATTGGTCAAAATGAAGTAACCCAGCGAGCTACGCCGCTAAGGCGAGTTGCTCGATAAGCGAGCACGCAATGTGGCCGATGGTGATATGCGCTTCCTGGATGCGCTGCGGGTCGCGTGACGGAACGTTCAGCAGCAAATCAACCTTGTTTGCCAGCGCCCCGCCCGTTTCGCCGGTGAACGCCACCACAAAAGCGCCGCGAGCGCGCCCCGCTTCCACCCCTCGCACGATATTCGAACTGTTACCGCTTGTGGAGAGCGCCACAAGAATATCCTGCGTCGAAACCAGCGACTCAATCTGCCGGGCAAAAATTTGTTCGAACCCGAAGTCGTTTCCCGCCGCCGTCAGCACCGAAGGGTTCGCCGTAAGCGCCAGCGCCGCCAGTCCCCGCCGTTCGTCGCGTAATTTCACCACCAGCTCCGCCGCAAGATGCAACGCATCGGCAGCGCTACCGCCATTGCCAAAGAACACAACTTTGCCGCCGCCGCGCAGAGAAGCCGCGCATTTTTGCGCGAATTGCAGAATGCGCTCCACTAGCACGTCGGAGAAAGCCTGCTTGACGCGAGCGCTTTCCTCGAGTTGGCGGCGGATTTCTTCGCGGGATGCAGCCATTTGCAGCTAGCAGAGCACGATTTTATCGCGGTGACGCATCACGCGGCGCGTGGCGTTGCGCGTGTCCACCACCAGTTTAGCCGCATCCACGATAGCCGCGTAATCGTAGCTGGAATGATCCGTAGCCACGATCACCGCATCATAACTGCCAAGCGTCTGCGGATTCAGTTGCACGGATTTCATATTTTCGTAGTTGTAGTGCCGCATTTTGTGGAGCTGCGGAAAATACGGATCGTTGTAATCGAGCTTCGCGCCGCGCTGCTGCAGCAACTGCATGATTTTGAGCGTTGGGGACTCGCGCAAATCGTCCACGTCCTTCTTGTAGGCCACACCCAGGATCAAAACCTTAGCCCCATTCAAGCTTTTCTTGTGATTGTTTAGCGCCGCGGCGATGGCATCAACCACGTGATACGGCATCGCGGTATTGACCTCGCCGGCAAGCTCGATGAAGCGCGTCGAAAAATCATACTCGCGCGCCTTCCACGAAAGATAATATGGATCGACCGGAATGCAGTGCCCGCCAAGCCCCGGCCCGGGATAAAAAGGCATGAAGCCGAATGGCTTGGTGGCGGCTGCATCGATCACTTCCCATATATCGATGCCCATGCGCAGGCTGAGCATTTTGAGCTCGTTCACCATTGCGATGTTCACGCAACGAAAGATATTTTCCAGCAGCTTGGCCATTTCTGCCGCGCGGGTGGAGCTTACCGGAACCACGCGCGCCACAACCTGAGCATAGAGCGATACCGCGGCGCGTCCGCTGGGTGGATTCACCCCGCCGACCACTTTAGGAATTTGCGCCAAGCCAAACTGCTTATTTCCCGGATCCTCGCGTTCCGGCGAAAACGCCAGCCAAAAATCGCAGGGAACATTATCGTTTTCCAGCCCGGTCACAATGGGGCAGCGCAAGCCGCTCTTCTCCAGAATCGGCAGCACCAATTCTTCTGTCGTACCAGGGTACGTCGTCGATTCCAGCACCACGAGCTGCCCCTTCTGTAGGTGCGGCTGAATCGAAATGGCGGTTTGCTCCACATAGCTCAAGTCTGGTTCGCGGCGCTCGTCCAATGGCGTAGGCACGCAGATGAGGATGGCGTCCGCTTCCTTCAAGCGCGCAAAATCCGTTGTCGCGCCAAAATGCCGGCTATTGACGAACTGCTGGATCTTGGTCTGCGGGATATGTTCAATGTAGGAACGCCCCGCATTCAACATGTTCACCTTGTTGGGATCCGTGTCGAATCCCGTAACCTTATGCCCCGCCTCCGCAAAACGCAGCGCCAGCGGCAGGCCTACGTACCCGCATCCGATGATGGCGACCTTGAGCTGGGCGCCTTTGAAGAACTCAGGTTTCCGGTCAATTGGCATGAGTCGCGTCGCACTCCTAAACTATTTTGGGATACACAGGCCGCGAGGCCATACGAATGAGTCGAACAAATATAGCAGGTTCCAGGCGCTTGCTTAAAACGCTCTCCATCAGATGCTTCTCAAGCCCCGACCGTTGCGATTGCCTGGCAACTCGGAGCAAAATAGTAGACACGCGCCGAGTGTTCCAGCCGGTAGTTTAGGGCGCAACCGGCATTCCGCACGCAGTCAATGGCATTGAGTTCAGGCAGCGACGCCTGAGTTCGCATGTCGTTCCGCTGCGCTCGGTAGGAGTTCACGACTCATATGGTGGATGTTCATTGCCACATTTTACCGGGCCTCGATGACGGCCCCGACGCGATCGAAGAATCTCTAGCCATGGCGGAGTCAGCGATAAATGACGGTATCACACACGTCGTCGCCACGCCCCATTGCAGCAGTGAATATTCCTTTGACTACTCGCAAGTCCAGCATCTGCGCGAGCGCCTGCAAAGCGAAATTGGCGACCGGCTGATACTTGCCACTGGATGCGACTTCCATCTCAATCCCGAAAATATCGATGCGTTGCGCACGGACCGCTCGCGCTTCTGTATCAATCAGCACGATTACCTGCTCGTTGAGTTCAACGAAATCTCCATCCCGCCTGCGATGGATGACACTCTCCACGCTTTGCAGCTAAAGGGTTTGCGACCCATAATCACGCATCCTGAGCGCAACGGCATCCTGCGCCGCCAGCCGGAGCGGCTGGCAACCTGGGTGCGCCTCGGTTGCCATGTGCAGGTCACGGCCGGCTCCCTAACCGGAACTTTCGGTCCGCGCGCGCAGGAAGATTCGCTTTGCTGGATCGCGCGAGGTCTGGTGCATTTCGTAGCCAGCGATGCCCACAACACCAAACGAAGGCCACTGCGTCTACAGCCCGCCTACGACGCGGTAAGCAAGCAATTTGGGGAAGAGAAGGCGCACGCACTATTTGTAGACAATCCCTTGGCGGCCTTCGAAGGGCGAGATCTTCCCCACGTCCCGGAAATTCCCGACCCAAAAGCCTCGCCGCGACGCAAAAAGTTTCTCTTTTTCTGAGTTACCCCTTAGCTCGAAGGGTGAAGAGGCAGCCCCGCCCACGCGTTCAATAGACCCAAAATTTCCCGTACGACGTCCAGCGCGTCGCTCGTTGATCGCCACCAACGGTCAGGAGCAAACGGGTCGGTTGGAGTGGCGCGCACGATCGCTCGCCCGCGCCCGCCCGAAAGGTCCTTCCACAGCGCGCGAACTCGCCGAGTATGCGCTTTCGTTGTTACGATAATTACCGCAGTACCGCGCTCCCGCTCTAATTCGCCTGCAATCACAGAAATCTCGTCGGCTGTATTGTTTATCGGCTGCTCTAGCACGCGGATCGCACTTGATGGTACTCCTTCGTGCATCAAAACTCGCGCGTTGAAAAAGTCCTCGCCTATGTAAGCAATTTGCATTTCCTGAAGTGAAGCGGCAGGTTCAACGGCGCGCGTAAGCCAGACTTGCGGCGCATATCCTGCATTGTAGAGTCGCGCCGCTTCCTTCGCCCGCATCGGCATTCGCCCGCTGAGGACCACAATGGCCTGAGCCTTATCCAGGGGATCTTCAACTATCAGCCAGCGGCCAACGCCAAGGAAGATGATCACCGCGGCGATTACGCCAATAAGTACGGTCAGAATCGCAGCCCTGGTGAAGCGCTTCCAACTTTGTCGTCCGTCCGTACCGCGGTCCATAAGCAAGCGCGCGCATCGTATCGCGGCCCGTCAGTGTGGTCAATTGCCGGTCAGCGCGTTAGAATCGCTGACGGACACTTTTCGGGAGGGTGCATGCGTGCAGTGGTTACCGGCGGTGCGGGTTTTCTGGGTTCGCATCTCTGCGATCGCTTGATTGCGGAGGGGTGGGACGTCCTGTCCCTGGACAATCTGGTTACCGGCGTAGAATCGAATATCGCTCATCTTCAGAAGCACCCCCGCTTCCGCATCGCGCGCGCCGACGTCTCCAATTACATTGATGTTGCCGGGCCAGTCGATTATGTCTTGCACTTCGCTTCCCCAGCCAGCCCGGTCGACTACCTGAAAATGCCCATCCAGACTCTGAAGGTAGGCGCACTCGGCACTCACAATGCTCTCGGCCTTGCTCTCGCTAAGAACGCCAAATTTTTCCTCGCTTCGACGAGCGAATGCTACGGTGACCCGGAAGTATCTCCGCAGCCAGAGACATATTGGGGCCATGTGAATTCGATCGGGCCTCGCGGCGTCTACGATGAGGCCAAACGGTATGCCGAAGCCATGACCATGGCGTATCATCGCTACCACGGCGTGGATACGCGCATCGTCCGCATTTTTAATACCTACGGACCGCGTATGCGTCTAAACGATGGCCGCGCCCTCCCCAACTTCGTTCACCAGGCGCTAACCGGCAAGCCTCTCACCGTCTATGGCGACGGAAAGCAAACCCGCAGCTTCTGTTACGTTTCCGATTTGGTTGATGGAATCTACCGCCTGATGTTATCGGATGAGCATTTACCGACAAACATTGGGAATCCGCAGGAAATCACGATTCTGCAATTTGCCGAGCGTATCCGCACTCATTTCGAAAACGCTCCCAAGATTATCTTTGAGCCTCTGCCTCAAGATGACCCTAAGCAGCGCTGCCCAGACATCACGAAAGCCAGGAACATCTTGGGATGGGAGCCAAAGGTGGGTCTGGAAGATGGATTGCGCATGACCTTGACCTACTTCAAGGAATATTTCGCGAGCAAACAAACCGCCGGCGTCCAGTAGGCCTTCACTACGTTATACCGGATTTCTGACTGAGTATCGGAAGATTATTCGCGTCCGAAGGAGTGGTATTCGAAGCCAAGCTCGCGCATCCGCGCCGGCGAATACAAGTTCCTGCCGTCGATCACCAGTCGACGCGCCATAAGTTTCCCGCCGCGCTCCCAGTCCATGTCTCGAAATACATCCCATTCCGTGCAAATCAGCGCCGCCTCCGCATCCCGCAAAGTTTCGTAGGGATCCTCGTGATAACTGACGGAAGGAAACAGCGCCTTCGTTCTCGATATCGCTTCCGGATCGCTTGCCTGCACTTCCGCACCTTGCCGCAGCAGCTCCTTAACGACTTCCAGCGCCGGCGAAAAACGGATGTCGTCGGTGTTTGCCTTGAAAGCCAGTCCAAGCACGGCGACGCGTTTGCCCTTGATCACCCACAGCGCATTACGCACCTTATCGAAAAAACGTTCGATGCGCTGCTTATTGACGCGCTCCGCTGCCTTCAGAATGTCAAAATCCACGCCCACCGTTCCGGCTAGATGGATGAACGCCTGTAAATCCTTTGGGAAGCAAAAACCGCCGAAACCCAGCCCTGCGCGCAGGAACTGCGTGCCGATGCGGGGATCCAATCCCATGGCTCGCGTCACTTCCTCTACATTCGCCCCGATTTTCTCGCAAAGATCTGCAATGACGTTGGCGTAACTGATTTTCAAAGCTAAAAATGAATTGGAAGCGTGTTTGATCAGCTCGGCGCTGTTGATCGTTGTGACGAGCAGGTCTACCGCACTGCCGGAAGGACACGTGCCATTGTGCACCGGACAGCGGAACGAGCGCTCGAGAATGGGCCGATAAATTTCCCGCATTTCCCGCGCGGAAGACTCATCCTCCACGCCCACCACAATGCGGTCAGGATGGAAAAAATCCGATACCGCGGTCCCCTCGCGAAGGAACTCCGGATTCGATGCTACCCGAAAGGTCAAGCCGCTGTTCCGCGAATACGCCGTGAGCGCTCGCCGCAATTCCAGGCCGGTACGGGCCGGCACTGTGCTCTTCTCGATGACCAACTTCGAAGTTCGCGATTCGGTGGCAATCTGTCGCGCAACGTGGTCGATTGCGGAAAGGTCCGCGTCGCCGTTCTCTTTAGGCGGTGTGCCGACGCAAATAAAAATAGCATCGCCCTGGCGTATCGCTTCGCCGGCGTTGGACGTGTACGAAATCCTGCCCGCGGTTCGCGCCGAATCCAGGATTTTGTCCAAGTGGTGCTCGTAAATCGGCACCCGCCCCGCCTGCAGCTCGGCTATGCGCTTCTCATCGATATCCGTGCAAATGACCTCATGCCCCGCTTCGGAGAGGCACGCACCGGTCACCAGCCCGACATAACCACATCCAACCACAGAGAGACGCAATCGAATCCTCCAGGGAGAGATTGCTTATCCTCGCACACACTCCCAGTTATAGAAAATCTAGCGCCGCTCGCTGTTCCATCCCAACAGCAGGCCCCGTAATCCCAGAAGCACGAGTTGAGGCTGGCGCCGCAGCACGTTCCACAGTAGCCGTGTCGACTCGTCGCGAGTGACTTCGCTGAGTGTTTGCCGCGTCGCTACATTGAGCAGGTCGACGAGGCGCGAATAGTCCGCCTGCTCAAAGTGATGCATGGTTCTCCGCAGCAGCCAGTGCGTGCTTAATTCACGCCGTAGCGCCAGGAGTTCCTTGCCCCGCCCGACTCGCAAAATAGAGTCTGCAACCGCCTGCGCGCCTCGAAATCCCGTAACGATTCCTCCAACAGTAGAAACTTTGACCTGCGCTGCCGCGTCTCCAACCAGGTACACGTTTCCGCTTCCGACCCGCCGCTTTACCGGCACCCACCGTTTGTACACCGGTATGCGCGCACCCTGCCACTCCAGCGGCTCCATTCCCTTTTTCTCAAGAAACCGTGCGAGGCACTGCGCCGTGTCGCGGCCATCCTCCCCGATTACCCCCAGCGCGCCACGCTCTGCCGATTCCGGAATCAGCCAGTAAAAGTAGGGTGTATCGTCAGGCACAAACCAGACACGCGTTGTATCCACCGGGCAATCTTTCGGTAAGCGCACAATCGCTTGCACCAGCGGCACTGTCTCAATCGGCGCCCAACCCGCCGTTCGCGCCACCCGGCTGGCCGCGCCGTCTGCTCCTACCACGCTCTCGGCGTGTAAATCCTCCCGGCGGCCGCTCGATTCCACCTCAACATGGATGCCCTTGGCGTTCGGAGACAATCCGACAAAGCGCGTATCAAACGAAATCTCCGCGCCGGATCGCTGTGCCTGGCGTGCCAGCGCTGGTATTAATTTGGCCCGCTCGATAATAAGGTCCGGTTTGCTCAGTGCGACCTGCGCGGACCGGCCATCCGTGAAGAGTTCGAAGCGCCGAATCTCGTTCAGGACGCTCTCGCTTGCGGCCGCTCCCAGTTGATTTCGGAAATGATTCGTCACAATCAGCGTTCGCGACGCCGGTTCGGGTTCGGAGCGGGACTCCAGCACCTGCACACGTTTGCCACCCTCAGCTACTTTGGCCGCGGTGTAAAATCCGGCCGCTGATCCACCTACGACAATTACTTTGTCGGTTTTCACGCCGTGCGATTCCTTCTCCTGAATTGCTTCCAACAATTTCCGCCTTGTTCTCCCCAGCATGAGTCCAAATCAGCGGTCATCGGCCTTCGCGGTTCCCCGGCAACCGCTTCCCGACCCGCCGAAATCCTGAGGGAGTGGGTGAGTGAGCGACCCACGTAAGTATAGCGAATCCGATTACTGCGGCAAACTTCGATGGCAGCGGAAGTAGAGGAAAACAGTTGATTCGACTGGCTCGTTCAGAGTGCTTTAGGTTTTGCCGCTTGCCGTTCGTACGGTGCCTTCTCCAACATCACAATGGCAAATAGCATCGTCAACACCACCATCGCCGCGAACAGCAGAGCCACTCCCGTCGAAAAGTAGCAAACCAAGATTGCGGATGCTCCGCTTAGCGCGCCAAGCAGATACAGTAGCAACACCGCTCCGCGCTGCCCCAGTCCCAGATTCGCCAGCCGGTGTGCAGCATGGTCTTTTCCCGGAGATGCAAAGGGTAGCAAGCCTCGGCGCGCGCGAGAGATGCTGACCAGCGTCGTATCAAATATCGTCACCCCCAGAATCAGCAGGGGAGCCAATAGCGCCGACGCATGGCTTCCAGCGCTCAATCGTAACTTGAGCCCCAATGTCGCCATCAAAAATCCCAGGAACATCGCTCCGCCATCACCCATAAAAATTTTCGCGGGCTTGAAGTTCCAGCGGAGAAAACCGGCCGCGGCGCCGAGCACGGCAGCGGCTAACGTTGACACAACAACTTGGCCATTCAAGAACGCAATCAGCGCAAAAAAGAATGAAGCCGTCGCCGCAACCCCGGCGCACAACCCGTCCATGTGATCCAATATGCTGAAAGACGCGGTGACCGCAACCACCCAGAAAACAGTGAGCGCAGCGTCGAGCGCGTATCCCGCGCGTCCGGGAACAATCAATTCGAACGCCTGCGCGTGCACTCCGCTAGCAAGCAAAATGCAGGCTGCCAGCGGCATGCCTGCAAAAAGTTTGATCTGGTGATGCAACCAGCCCCGATCATCCAGGAACCCGACTGCTGCCACCAACGTCGCCCCTGTAACGATCCCCACGCTCTGTTGTCGCGCCGCCCCGTCAAACGCGAAAATAATCGCCAGCATCACCCCGCCGTACATTGCTAATCCGCCCAATAACGGGATCGGCTTGAGATGCACCTTGCGCGGACCCGGCAGGTCCACCATTCCCACGCGCAACGCCAGCGCGCGCACGGGTACCGTGAGGACCATAGACGCAAAAAGCGCAATGAGAAACGCCAGCACGCCGGCGGACATGCAAACCTCGTAGGAATTTAAATGATGCGCGGTTGCAGGCGGGACTGCACACCGGTATCCACAAATTGCCAGGTTTGGGGGTCCCGGCTCCCAAGAAACACACCATCGCTGCCCCACGCAGCGCAATTACGATACTTCAGAAATGTCGCCTCCGCCAGAAAATTCCAACGGTTCAGCGTTCGGTAAGCATTCGAGCGAAGATACGCTCTACTTCCTGGCGGTTCTTACTTCCGTAATACCACTCAATCGTGCGTTTTAGCCCTTCCCGAAACGGCATCTTCGGCTCCCAGCCAAGCAGCCTCTTAGCCAGCGCGTTGTCCGCCACACGATTTAACGGCCCCGTCGGCATGTCCGGCCGCTTTTTGATCTCCGCTTTGTGTTGGGTGAAGTCGCAAACCATCTTCGCGCATTCCAGCACGGTGATGCGCTCCATCGTTCCCAAATTAATCGCCGTGCCGTCGTTAATTTTCTCGCCCGCCAAGATCGTGCCTTCCACGATGTCGTCGATGTAAGTCCAATTTCGTATCTGCGAGCCGTCGCCCCAAATCTCAAACGGGTTCTGCCCCAGGAATGCCCGCGCAATCATCGCGATCACCGCATGATTTTCCACGCCGCGCGGCCCATACACCGTGAAGTACCGGCAGGACGCCGCTCCGATCCCGTGTTCTTTCGCATACGCCTTTAGCGTGAATTCACCCATCAGCTTGGCCCAGCCGTACGTGTTGTCTGCATCGTTCGGCCCGTTCGTCAGATCCTCGGTGAGATAAACCTCTTTGTGTATGTCCGACTGTAAAAAGTTGGGATACACGCACCCCGACGAAGCAAACACCACTTTCTTCACCTTCGCTCGCAGCGCCTCCGCGAACACCAGCCCGTCCAGGAAAAAATTGGACGCTGGCCCCGCCTGGTGCAAATCCACATATCCTCGTCCGCCGTGGTCCGCCGCAAGATGAAATACAGTGTCCACGCCGTGCATCGCCGCCCGCGTCACGCCCGGCTCGCGTAAATCCGCGTGCAAAAAATCCACTTTTCCGCCACCAAGATGCCCGCGAATATTGTCTAGGTGCCCGCTCGAAAGGTCGTCGACGATGCGCACCTTCGCCCCGCGCGCCAAAAGTTGATCGGTCAGCGTCGACCCAATGAACGACGCTCCTCCCGTCACCAGTGCAAGCTTCCCGCTCCAAAAATTATCCGTTGCTGTCACGCCGGGCGCGCCTCCTCGATAATCCCCACAAATTTTCGAAGTTCGTTGACTCTACCATAATCACTTGCCGCAGCCCGCGCCGCCTCGCCCATCCTTATCAGTTGTTGTGGGTCGCGGAAAATCTGCCGAACCGAATGCGCCACTTGCGACGGATCATCAGGATCAGCAGAGATCGCGAAGCCTCGATCTTCTCCGATCTTCGCCACGTCTGTCTCCCGCGGTGCTACAGCTAAAATTGGTTTCCCCGCGGCAAGAATTCCATACATTTTGCTCGGCACGATCACTCCCTCCAACCCGCGCTTGATCGTAACGATGTGCGCGTCGGCCGCCGCCAGCACCGACGCAATCTTGCTCGTCGGGAAAAAGGGCAAAAAGCGCACGTTTGTGCAGCCGGCGGCCCCTGCCTCGATCCGCTCACGTTGTGCGCCGTCTCCCACAAACACCAGCCCGACCCCTTCGTCCACCAATTTCCGCGCCGCCCCAACCAGCGTCTCCCACGCGCCATAAAATCCCAAGTTTCCCGCGTGCACCAGCACGAACTTGAAATCACTTCGAATCGCGCGCACCACCTCAGGATCGACCGCAGGTTCGCATCCCACTCCGCAAATTTCCGCTCCATCGCGAACCACGACAATCCGCTCCGCCTTCACGCCCTTCGCCATAATCCGCGCGCGCATGTCCTCCCCAAGCACCACCACACGCATCGCACGGCGCAGCGCCCATCGATGCAATACGTCCCACACCCGCGCCAGCAAGCCTGCGTCGATGATCGATCCGCCCACCGCCATATCTGGATACAAGTCGCGGATGTTGTACACAAATGGCTTGCCCCTGAGCAGCGCCACGAACGCCGCCACGATCCCCTCGAACGGCGGGTCCGTCATCCCCACCACCACATCGCAAGGCACAAACGCCGCCCGCGGCACGCTCAGCGCCACATACGTTAAATAATTCAGCACCCGCCGCTTCATTTGCGCACGCGAATAGTCCGTCGACCCCACGCGAATAATCTTCAGCGCGCCGCCAACGGACGCGCCCGCTGTCTCCGTCTGCCACAAGCGCCAGCTCCGCCGCTCCGTTGGCTCATACGACGGCCGCCCGCAAACCACGGTGACCCCATGCGCAACCGAAAGCGCCTCCACAACCGTCTGCGCCATCTTCGCCGTCGCCGAAGTGTCCGGTGGGTAATAGAGATTCAGCAGCAGAATTCGCACCGCAAGATTGTACAGGCAGCATCAACTCGTTCACAAAATCACGCGCTCACGCTCCGCGCGTAATCAGGAAATCCCCCAACACCAGCGCATCCATCTTCGTCCGCAAAAAGCAGTCGATCGCTTCCTCCGGCCGGCAAACGATCGGCTCGTTATCATTGAACGACGTATTCAGCACCACCGGCACGCCGGTCAAATCGCGAAACGCCGAAATCAGCGCGTGATATCGCGGATTCGCCTCGCGCGTGACCGTCTGCAGCCGCCCTGTGCCGTCCACATGCGTCGGCGCCGGAATCAACGCGCGCTTTTCCGGCCGCACCGCATACGCCAGGGTCATAAACGGCGAAGGATGCGATTTCTCAAACCACTCACCAGTAGCCTCCGCCAAAATCGAAGGCGCGAAAGGTCGAAATATCTCCCGGTGCTTGATGCGCTGATTGAGAATATCCTTCATGTCCGCTCGCCGCGGGTCGGCCACAATGCTGCGATTGCCCAGCGCTCGCGGTCCCCATTCCGCTCGACCCTGAAACCACCCCAATATTTTCCCGTCCGCGATAATCGCCGCCGCGCGACGCGCCACTTCCTCCGTCGCCACTTCCGTAATGCGACAACCTTCGCGCGCAAGTCCGCTCGCCTCAACTGCCGCGCGAATCTCCGCCGCCGAAAATCCCGGCCCCCAATACGCGTGATCCATCACAAACGACCGCGGTTTCCCCAATTTCTGATTCCACACGTAGTACGCCGCGCCCACCGCCAGCCCCGCGTCCCCTGCCGCCGGCTGCACGTACACCTGCTCAAATGGCGTGCTCTCGAAAATTTTCCCGTTCGCCACGCAGTTGAACGCAACACCGCCCGCAAGGCAAATCGATTTCAGCCCCGTCGTGGTCGCCAGCTTTCGCAACATCCCCAGGTAAACCTCTTCCAACCGCGCTTGCAGCGATGCCGCCAAATTCCGGTGGCGCTGCTCCAATGCTTCTTCTGGTACTCGTGCCGCACCCAACCGCCGCGACATCTCCGCCGAAAAAAGTTTCCCCAGCGTCGGCGTCTTGTCCGCCTCTGCCCAACTCATTTCCGGCCCACTCCGGTGATGCACAAAGTAATCAAGTCCCAGCCGGAACCCGTTGCCACTTCCGTTGGCGTCAAATCGCACGATGTCGCGAAACGCTTCCAACTGTGCAGGCTCGCCGTACGCCGCAAGCCCCATTACTTTGTACTCGTCACCGAATTTCAAAAAACCCAGGTACTGCGTCACAGCCGTGTAATACAACCCCAGCGAGTGCGGAAATGCAATCGCGTCATCAATATCCATGCGGTTTCCGCCGCCCCTGCCCCACATTGTGCTCGCAAAATCCCCCAGCCCATCGGCGGAGAGCAGCGCTGCCCGTTCGAACGGTGAAACGAAAAACGCGCTGGCCAAATGCGCTTGGTGGTGTTCCACCCGGTGAAATTGCGCGGCAATTGATTCTGGATCGCTGTCGAATGCCGCCGCCAGCGCTTCGCGCACACCGGTGAATTTCGCAAGCACCTTGGCCCGCCCGCGCGCAAACGATGGCATGCGCAGCGCATAAAAAAGTTTCGTTCCCAACCGCGCAAAAGGATTTCGCGGCACTGCCACATGATCGATTTCCTTTAGCGTCAGCCCAGCTTCTTTCAAGCAAAACCGAATCGCAGCCGCTGGAAATCCCGCCGCATACTTGACGCGATTGAACCGCTCTTCCTCCACCGCCGCCACAAGCCTGCCGTCGCAGACCACTGCCGCCGACGCGTTCCCGTGATACGCATTGATCCCCAGAATATTCATGTGAGCGAATTAGTGTACCGCAAGGCTTACGTAGGGGCGCAGCACGGCTGCGCCCCAGCCAGGCGCAAACCGATCGCGCAAGCCGCAATCAGAACCGCTAGAGGTGTTTCCGGCACCACTCATTCAGCGCATAAATCGACCACGGCCGCGACCACGAAGTCTTCCCCGCAAGAAAAGCGCTCCACACTTCGCGAACCCCGTCTGCACGAACATGCGGCGCTAAACCTGGCGCGATATCTGCAAAGCTCGCCTCCAGCCGCTTCCGCAAAGGCCCGCGCAGCCACTGTTCCCACGGCAACGTAAACGTCCGCTTCTTCTGCGCCAAAACTTCCTGCGGCAGCAAATCACCAATCGCCTCGGTCAGCAAAGCCTTCGCTGTTCCATCGCGCCGCCGCGCCGCATCGGGAAGCGCGCCAACAAATTCCACCAGCGGCGTATCCAGCAGCGGCACGCGCACTTCTAACGAACGCGCCATGCTCACCGAATCCGTATCGCGCAACAGCGTGCTCGCCATGTAACTCCGCATCTCCAGCCACGAGACACTGCCCATTCCTTCCAGCTTTCGCGCCCCATCGGCCGCTCGCTCCATCCAGCCCACCCATGTTGGTTCCAGCGTCACGCCATCGGCCGCCACGCTGCTCGGCCGGAAACGCGGTTCCATCAATCGAGACAGTTCTGTTCCAACGGGAAACAACGCCCGCGTGAAAAAATACGGATGTGGCAAAGCATCCGGCGACAACCATGCCGCAATCGCCTTGCGCGCGGCGTCCGGACTGCTCCTGCCCTCAATCGCAGCGGTCAGCATCGGAGCAACCGCCTTCCGCAGCGGCGCGGGCACGAACCAAGCTATTCGGATCAGCCTCATGATTCGCGGTGTATCTGTAAATGTCGCATAGCCTCCGAAAAGTTCATCGCCGCCAATTCCCGACAGCGCCACCTTCAGCCCGGCCTCACGCGCCGCCCACGACACAAAGTAAGTGTTAATCCCGTCCATGCTCGGCTGGTCCAGCGCTGAAACCGCTTCTTCAAGTCTCGATACGATCGCATCGCCCTCCAGCGGAACTTCGCGATGTTGCGTTCCGCAATGCTTCGCGATGCTACGAGCTAGTGGCGCTTCATCGTACGCCGTTCCTGGAAAGCTAAGCGTGAAGCTGCAAATTCCCGCTCGCTCGCGCGCTGCTAGCGCTGCAATCGCACTTGAATCCAGTCCACTTGAAAGAAACAAGCCCACTGGAACATCCGCAATTAAGTGGCTGCGCACTGCCCCTTGCAGCAGTGGCCGCAAACGCTTCGCGGCAGAAGGAAAATCGCGCGTAGATAGCGCATCCTTTGCAGTCGGACTCCGCGTGGCGTCCCACCATGCCCGCGCGCGCGGCACGCGCCGTCGTTCTGGCACATACAACAGCATGCGATGCCCGGGTGGCAGGGAAAACACTCCGTCCAGTAGCGTCACTGGTTCCGATACGCTGCCAAAAAGGAAATAGGACGTAAGCGCGTCCTGCGAAAGTTGTTTCGCCGCCAGTCCGCCGGCCACGAGCGCGCGAACCTCGGAAGCAAACGCAAATCCTTCGCTCGTCTGCGTGTAATACAGAGGCTTGATGCCCAGCGGATCGCGCGCCAGAAAAAGCAACGGTGCCGTCGCGTAGCGCTTCCGCATATCCAAAAGAGCTAGCGCAAACATTCCGCGCAACTCATCCAGGCAGTCTTCGCCCCATTCTTCCCATGCGTGTACCAGGATTTCTGTGTCGGATTGTGTGCTGAATCGATGCCCGGAGAGTACCAACCGCTCTCGCAACTCCCGGTAGTTGTAAAGTTCGCCGTTGAAAATTACGGCCACGTCGCGCGTTTCGTTCCAAACCGGCTGGTGCCCCGTCTTCAGATCAATGATGCTGAGCCGCCGCATGCCCAGCGCCAATCCCGGTGCGCGTTCATCGTTGAAAAGGAAACCTTCATCGTCCGGGCCACGATGTTGCATGGCCGCAGCCATCGCCCGCACTCGCGATTCTGCTTCAGAGGCGCGACCTGCAAAAGCGATTCCGCAGATCCCGCACACGCGTTACTTGATCTCCGGCGCTTGAAAAAACGTCGATCCCGCCCGGATAAATTGCGAGCGCAATCGAAATCGCGGGATTTTCAGCCGGTGGTCGGCATACCAGCCCAGCAAAATTCTCAACAGCAGAAAACCGAAGAACGCAAACGCCGAGACGATGAGCGCAAAAAAGGATTCACGTTCGAGTACCAGCGTCCAGTCAAACGCTTCGTCCCAACCCGGATAAACTTTGTCCAGGATCCACCGCAGATGAAATCCTTGCATCGGCAGCCGAGTTAGCCGCACATGCGCAAAATTGTCGTACGTGTATTCCTTGGGATAGTTCGGCACCACGCGAGTGGCTTCCGTAAACACTGCCGGGTCGCGTAGATCCTGGCGTGTTAGCAAACGCCCTTTCGCATTCCGCCACAAGACACGGTAAGCGGGGTCCGCAATCACCCAGCGGCCATCAACTAATATTTCCGCCACCACATGCTTTGCCTCGTACTGCGGCGTAAGCAACAGCAGTCGGCGCACGCTCAGCCCGTTGCTGCGCGCAAGGTTTAGAAATGCGTTCGTAGCTGTTCCGCAGACGGATAAAAGCTGCTGGTAATTTAATGTTGTTTCCGGATCGCGGCCATCCAACGCGGATGGATTTGCGGCCACCATGCGTGGCCCTCGCCGCATCCAGTCCAGGATAGCTTCCGCTTGCCGCTCGGGAGGCTCGGAACTGGGCACGATCGCATCGGAAAATCCATCAAGATATCGGCGCACGGAATATTCCCAGCCGGCCGAGTACGTTACCGCGACCAGCGCCACAAGGAGCAGCAAATTCGCGCTCCACCACACTCCGCGAAAAATCGCATGCCTTCGAGTCGGCAACAAACCACCCTCAGTGCAACAGTTCTGCAGTTTCCCTTTTGCCGTTCACCAAGTGCTCGTACAGATTCTCCATCTCTTGCGCGGGTTCCTCCCAATCAAGCCGAGCCGCAACTTTACTGCACCCGGCGGTCAGTCGCGCGTGAAGTCCCGGCTCCCATAACACTCGAGCCAGCGATTGTGCGAGGGCCGTAGCATCGTGCGGCACCACCAGACCTGCAACGTCCGCGAGGAGTGGCGCCACGCCGCATTTGTCCGTTACGACGACCGGCGTACCGGCAGCCACTGCCTCGCCTGCTGTATTCCCAAAGTTTTCATTTTGCGAAGGCAACACAAAGACGTCGGCGTCCCGGTAGGCGCTCCACTTTTCCTCATCGTACGCCGCGTCGCGGATTTGCACCCACGCAGAAATGCCTAACTCGCCCGCCATTTGCCGCAATTTCCCCTTCATGCCGCCCTCGTCGGGCCCAGCGAACACCAGGCGCAGCTCTGCGCCGCTCGCCGCTTTGCAAAGCGACGCAAACGCTTGCAGCAGAAGGTCGGGGCTTTTCTTTTCGGATAATCGCCCAAGGTACAGGATCACTTTCGCATTTTCGGGGATGCCTGCCGTAGCGCGAAACCTACCCCGCGCCGGCAACTTTTCGGGGATTTCCACTCCGTTGCGCCGAATCACAATTTTTTCCGGAGCCAGTCCCGATGACGCAAGCTCCGCCACTTCCTGCGGCGATGTAGCAATGATGGTACGCGCCCCCCGGAGCATCCTTTGTCCCAGGGCTAGATGATACATTCGTTTCAACAGAAAATTCCTGATAATTGGCACGAACATCCCGATTGGTTCAACCACGTAAGGAGTCCCTGTCTGCCGGCAAGCTGCCGCGACGGCAGGTCCAAGAAAGTCGTACAACCCAAAAATATGCGCCACGTCGAAGTTCCACAGTCGTGCCCGGCAAAATCTTGCGATTCCTGGATTCCAGCTCAGCGCGCGATAGCGCAGCAGAGTCGGCAGATAAATTGACTCAATTCCGCTTTCCTCCAGTCTCCATCCCAGCGTTGATCGCTCCGCCTTCATCGCTTCCGCAGGGTCCGCTAGACGCGCCTGCAAACCCCAATCCGCCGTTAGCACTGTAACTTTGTGTCCCCGTTTGGCGAGCTGTTGCGATAGCGACCGCACCTTTACTGGTGGCCCGCCAAATTCCAGGAACGGAAAATAGGTCTGCGTAACGTTCAGGATTCGCATAGATCGCGCAGAATTTTCTTCAGCGACTTCGCGAAAACATTAAACCGGAATTCCTTTTCCACACGTTCGCGCCCCAGCGCACCCATTTCGCGTCCCAGCGCCCGATCGGCAAGCAGCGTCTCCAGCGAAGTCGCCAATTGCCCCACGTCACCATGCTGCACCAGGTACCCGGTTTTTCCGTCATCGATTACTTCCGGCGCGCCGCCGTGCGCGCCGCCAATTACCGGCTTGCCGCACGCCATCGCTTCCAGATACACCAGCCCAAAACCTTCGCCTCGGCTCGGCAGCGCGAAAATCTCACACGCCTGGTAACACGCCGCAATTTGCGAATAACTGAGCCCGCTCAAAAAATGCACGTGCCGCAACACACCGCGCCCGTTCGCGATCTGTTCCAGCCATCTTTGGTCGTCGCCCTCACCCACCGCCACGAGATGCACGTCCGGCCATTCCGTCAGCAAGCGCGGCAACGTCGTGATCAGCGTGTCCATTCCCTTGTATCGTTCGTCTGCGAACCACCGCCCCACGGTTAGGATGACGCGCCCGGCGGGAAAGTTTACAGGCAGCGCGGGCGCGGGCTTCGCGGTAAGCAGCGCCTCGAAGTCCGGATCAAGCGCCCACGGCAAGACGCGAATCCTCTCGTGGGGAACATTCTGTTGCGTCGCCACATGGTTCGCGGTGTCAATCGTCGGCGCAATGATCAAATCGGCGTTGCGCAGCGCGCGCTGCCGCAAAATCGAAAGCGGCTCCCACACTTCCAGCCCGTGCGTCCACACGATGGTCTTCGCTCGCCGTGCGAAAAATTTCGCGCCTTGCGCAACCGGGGCAAGGAATGGATGCCCCGCAACAACCACCTTCGCGCGCCTCGCAGCACGCGCCGCCGCCAAGCTGAATCGCGCTTTTCCTCGCGCGTTGCCGGTGAACACGAACTCGCGCGAGTCTACGCTCATGCGGTGCAATTCGGGCGAATCGTTCAGGCTGAGCAGCCGGTAGTCCATGCCATGGCTCGCGGCAAATTCACTCATTACAGCCGCAACGTGTCGCCCCGCCCGCTGCACTCCGCCGGGCGTGTCCAGCTCTGAGAAGAGTCCAAGAAGCACGCGTCGAGTCTGCCAAGCACCGCGCCGGAAAACAAGAACGTGGTTGGCTTTGGTTTCCGGCGTGCCTAAACGGCGGTATGGTTGCGCACAAGGTCAGCAAGATCGGCGAAGCGCTCGAGGTAAATGTCGGCTGGATGCGCGGTGCGATCATGGACTCCGAAACCATAGTTTACGGCGGCGGCTTGCGTGCCGGCGTTGCGCGCAGTTTGTATGTCGACCTCGGAATCACCGACGAGCAGGGCCTCGCGAGCGGCAACTCCGAGCTCCTGCAGGATTTTGTTCGCGCCGAACGGGTCAGGCTTCTTCGATTCAAAACTGTTACCGCCGTAAATCACGCGAAAATATTTCGCTAATCCTAGTGAATTCAGGATGCGTACGCTGATGCGCACCGGTTTGTTGGTGAGCACGGCCATGGGTATGTGGTTCAATTGCGCCAGAGTCTCTGGCACGCCGGGATACGCGCAGGTGTTATCCATTTTGTGCTCTTCGTAATAGCCGAGGAAAAACTTCAGCGCGTGGTTTAGTTCTTCTTCCGTGGCCGTGCCGCCAAGGGCGCGTGCCACCAGTTGCGGCGCGCCGTGCCCGATGTATCCGGAAATTGTTTCCGCCGCAAGCTGCGGCCGTTTCATCTCGGCCAGCATGGCGTTTACAGAATGAATCAAATCAAGCTTGGAGTCGATCAGCGTGCCGTCCAAATCAAAAATGAGCGCGCGCACGACACGAGATTTTGTATCGGCCATAAACATCGATTGTAATACGCTCCCTGTTTTAAACCGTTCTTCGGGTCAGCAACGCTTCGCCTTGCGGTTCACCGAAGCCCAGCGCCTGGGCGCGACTCGAGACGCGCACTGTGTTTGTTAAAAAACGCTTGGTGTTTTCGGAAATGCGCTCGGTTCGCGTAAAATAGTTCTTCGCATGCTGCTCACATTCGCACCGGAGACTCCATGGCTCAGGTTCATCCCTTTCGCGCCTTCCGCTACAATCCCGTCCGCGCCCCGTTTGATCGCGTGCTCACCCAGCCTTACGACAAAATTTCTCCTGCCATGCAGGAGAAGTATTACGCCGCCGATCCGCAGAATTTAATCACCATAGAGAAGGGGCGCGCTTTTCCCGCCGATTCTGCGCAAGACAATGTTTACACGCGCGCCGCTTCCGCGCTGCAAGACTGGATCCACAACAATATTGTGCAGCAAGATCCCGCTCCTTCCTTTTACGCTTACACACAGGAGTACAGTGTTCCCGGAACGGAGGAGCGGCGGACGCGCCGCGGATTTATCGGTGGCGGAAAACTCGAAGATTATTCCGCCGGCGTTGTGTTTCGCCACGAGCAAACACTTTCCGGTCCTAAAGCGGATCGCCTGGAACTGCTTCGCCATACGCGCACGCACACGGGACAACTTTTCATGCTGTATTCCGACGCGGAGCGCCGCATCGACGCGATTCTCGCCGAAGCCGCATCGAGCTCGGCGCCAGCGACGGAGTTGCGCGATGAATACAGCGTTGTGCATCGCCTCTGGCTTATCGCGGAACCGGGGCGCGTCAACGCGATCCAGCAAGCGATGGCGGATCAAAAGTTGGTTATCGCCGATGGTCATCACCGCTACGAAACGGCGATTAATTATCGCAACGAGCGACGCAGCCAAATCATTCATCCGGATGTCAATGCGCCTTACGAATTTGCGATGATGACTTTCATCAATACGCGCAGCGAAGGGCTGACGATTTTGCCGACGCATCGCGTGGCCGCGCATTTGCACGATTTTTCCTGGTCCAGTGTGCGCCGCTATCTAGAGCCGTGGTTTGCCGCGGAGGCGTTTTCTTTTCACAACGAAGGCGAGCGAAGCGAAGCTCGCGGCAAATTCCTAAATCGGCTCGCGGAAACGCGAGCGCAGCGATCCATCGGAGTTTATCCGGCGGTGCAAGCGGGGAAGCGCGCTTTCTATGTGCTTACGCTGCGCGCGGGCGCAGACCTTGCGCAGCTGCTGCCGAATGTTTCTCCGCTGCAGCGCGAACTCGACGTTGTGCTACTCCACGAAGGGATCTTGGAGCCGGCGCTGGGTATTACGCCGCAAGCGGTTACCGCCGAGAAGAACCTCACGTACGAGCGCGAAGCTCCGGCTGCGCTCGATGCTGTGGACAGCGGCGCGGCTCAGATCGCGTTTCTCCTGAACGCGTGCGACGTTGAGCAAGTGATGCACATCGCTACGGCCGGCGAAGTCTTGCCGCAGAAATCGACGGATTTCTACCCCAAGCTGCTGAGCGGCATCACGATGTATCAAGTTTAGAACCACCCCCCCCCACCTCCATTGACGTTAAAAGAGTGCGCAAACCGCTGAAAACACGGGAATAATCGGTTTCCCATTGCGCAAAAGAGTGCGCAACTGTATGAAAATGCTTGGCTTGCAGGTATGTAATAGGCAACAAAGGACTTCGCAATAGTCCGAATCCGAGTCGGAAACCAGAGGGTGCCCCCCCTTTTTCGGCACAAGAGGCTGTAAGTTGCTGATTTTAAAGGGCGACGACTGAAAAAAAGAGAGGCAAGAGGCTGCAATGAACTGAGTGCAAAGAGCTTAGCTCGGCGGGACTGATGGCAGGGAGGATTGCCCGTCGAGCAAACATAGCAGATGTTATCATATAAGTATACAGATGTCAAGCGATTTCTCCGCTAGGGTGATGTCTTTGCACATTGAGTGTGTCTGCGAGCAGGCGTTGCGGACCCTCCGTAGCACCGGAAAAAAGAATTGACACATGCCCATATAGGAATGTATTGTATTTGTATGGCACGCGCAGCGACGACGTCGGATGTTTTCAACGCTGTCGCGGAGCCGCGGCGGCGCGAAATACTCAGTTATTTGACGATGCAAGAGCGTCCCGTCGGGGACATCGTTGCAACGCTGGGCTTGTCGCAGCCTTCGGTCTCAAAACATCTTCGCGTGCTGCGAGATGTTGGCTTGGTTCATTTACGTCGCGACGGCCGGCAGAAGCTCTATCGAACGAATGCGGAAGCGATCCGTCCCTTGTATGAGTGGACGAGAACGTTTGAACGCTACTGGCGACACCAGTTGGTGCGCGTCAAGGAACGTGCGGAGGGAAAGATTTTGAGCTGATCCGCCGCATTACGCGGGAGGCGCTGCTCACGAATTCGATTGCAGCGCCCAAGCAGGCAGGGGATTTTGGGATACAACTTGGTGTGAAAAAGGAGAATCGCTATGTCACTCGCACAATCTATATTCGCGGAGTTCGAATCGCAGGCGCCGATCACTCGCAAGTTTCTCGAACGCTTGCCGGAATCGAAGTTGGGTTGGAAGCCGCACGAGAAATCAATGTCGGCTGGGCAGCTCGCTTTGCATATCGCCCGCGTGCCGGGAGGCGTCGTCCGCTTCGTGCAGCAGAACCCGGCACAAGCGCCTGATTTCAAGAATATTCCCGAGCCATCCAGCTTGCGAGAGATCCTCGATACGTACGAGGAAAGTATCAGCGCGGTGAGAAGCTTGTTGCCGCAATGCAACGACGCGACCATGCAAGAGACCTGGCGTATGGTGCAAGGTGATAAGGAAATCCTGGCTATACCTCGGGCACAATTCTTGCGGGACATCATGCTCAACCACTGGTACCAGCACCGGGGCCAGCTTAGCGTGTATTTGCGTCTGCTGAATGTGGCGGTGCCGGCAAGCTGGGGGCCGAGCGCCGACGAACAGCCGGTTTTTCCACAGAAGGCGCAATCGGCTTAGCCCGCAGCGATTCCGGTGATGGGTTGTTTTGCTGAGGCTGTGGCGATTTCGCGAGAACGCGACTAGACTTGCCGGGCCGAATGTCAGAAATTCGGCTCTCACGAAATAGTGGACCATCACACAGTCGCGACCATCAGCATTACCGGCACATGCTTTGATGTGCTGGGCAGCCTCTATCTTGCTTATGACCTGCTGGGTGGGCAGCATGGTCCTTTGCGGCTGCTTACGCGGGCGGTGACGTACTCGCTGGTGTTCGGCATTGGCTATGGCCTCGGCCTCGGTCTGTTTTTTGGCTTGGCTTCCGGCATCGCTAGCGGTGTCACGTTGTCGATTGAGTTCAGCCGGGCGGCTCGCGGATTTGATCATTACTCGTTGCCGTGGGAAGGGTTATTCGCGGCCATTCGCGGGGTTGCTTTCGGAGCCGGGCTATACAGGTTATTGGGCCTCAGATTCGCAATCGCATTTGCCGTGCTCATCACGCTTGGCCAAATAGCCGCCTATTCTCGCGGCGTGCGTCCGGAGATGGACTACGTGGCGTCTCGCCGCCCCCGGCTGAGCCGGCGGCAATTCTGGGGCACGGTTGTGCGAACCTTTGGTTACATTGCGACGGCGCTTATCTGCAGCGCTTTGGTACGGCATGTGGAGCACGCGTGGTTGTTTGCCATCCGCGTAGGAGTGGTGACGGGCATTGTCACCGGCGTGCTGCAGACGGTGAATCCCTACATTGAATATTACGCTGAGAATCTTCCGGAGCGGCGGATGGGCGTATTCGGCATTGGGCTGATTCTTTGCGGGTTTGCGCTGCAGTCGGTGCAGTATTGGCTGGCGCTGTTTGATGTGCGGCTGACGTAGAGCAAATCGTAGCGCTGCTTGAGCAAATCCAAGAACTTGGGGACGCCAACGGGAGATTAGCGTCCCCAGCTAGGCGACAGGAGCCTCTTCGCTTCCTGCGAAGGCCTTCTGTACCTCAATTAAATTGCCGGTTGGTGGACCGGGCTTGCTGTTTGATTGGCACGCTGCAACGCAGTTTTCCACGTCCTTGCCTGCGCGATGCAAATTACATGAAGAATTGTGAAGAGGGGTACGAGGAACGTTGGAATCAAGCTCAACGGAAGCGCCGTCATGGGAGCCATTGTGGGTCCTTGCGGGCTGATTAATCCTGCGGTGGTGCCTACGCTTACGGCGATGACGAGGTCCAGAATTCCGAGGAGTTGCCAGAGTACGAAGTAGTTGCGATGAGCGGGATCCGCAAATTTCCATGCCACGTAGGATGCCGTTATTCCGATGAACATGTCGCCATATCCAGCCGGGAAGGCGAAGACGGCCGGGAGGGCGCTATGAGCTTCCAGTAGAAGGAACGTTAGTCCGACAATTCTCCAGGATTGCGCGGACGTCAGGATCCTTGGATTCAAGGATAATGCGAAGCGTCGAAAATTCTGCGACGCCGCAAACCACAGGGAAAACACCACGATGGGGGTTCCCGCGGCGAACGCGACGGCGAGGCCGATGCGATTGTCGTTGTTCTGAAAGAGATGCAGGGCTGAGGCGGACCAGGCGAATGCGAACCAGACGATGATGAGGCCTGTGGTGAATTTAGCGTAACTTTTCATAACGAGTCTCCTTTTGTTGTGATTAAGGCGGTTATTTGATGGGTGAGTTGAAGAAGATCGTTCCAGGCTTCCTGGCCGAGCTGGCCGCGCAGGCGGGATTGAACTTTCTCCCAGACGGGCAGGGCACGCTTGAGCTGTGCTTTTCCGGCGCTCGAGAGATCGAGGCGTCGTTCGCGGCGGTCCTTGCCGGGGCGCTCTGCGAGCCAGGCTTGACGGCGCATGATGGCGAGGGTTCGGGTCAGGCTGGTGCTGTCCATGGCTAGGATTTCGCCGAGTTGTCCCTGGGTTATTTCTCCGGCCAAGGCGAGGGCTTGCAGGATGGTGAACTGCGTGGCGCGCAGCCCGAGAGGGCGTAGGGCGGTCTCGTAGAGCTGGGTGAGCGCGCGGGAGGTGCGGCGGAAGTTGGCGCACATGCAGGGTAGCGGGGGTAGGAAGGATTGGGTCATGTTGAGATAGATGCATATACACATAGTTTGGTTATGCGCGACCCCGGCGTCGTCGGGTCGCGTTTGGTCGGCGTTGGTTCGCGTGTTTTGACATCGTGCCGAGATGGGGCGCAGCAGTGCTGCGCCCCTACTAAACTGCGCTGCCTAACCTGTACGCGCAGGCAGGTGGATAGTGGCGCACAAGAGCGTGGAGCAGTGCCGCGCGGCGTGGCGACGGGTCTTAAACTGGCGGGAGACGAGGTCGGGAATATGAGACGGGTTTTGACTGCGATGGTGGTGCTCGTTGCGGCGCTGGTTTCCGGGGAGAATTTGGCGGCGCAACACAAGGGGGCTGGGATGATTTCCGGCGTGGTGCTGGGGCCGGACGACAAGCCGGTTTCGCATGCGAGCGTGACGTATCAGTCTTCGGCGGGAGTTGCGCCGCATGCGGTGCGCGCGGATTCGCAGGGGCGATTTACGATCGCGAAATTGCGTTCGGACAACTACGATTTGCGGGCTTCGGGGAGAGGCGTGTTCAGCGAGTGGGAGAAGAATGTTTCGGTGCGATCGGGGCAGACGAAGTCGGTTACTTTGCGGCTGATTTACGCGAAGGAAATTCCGAAGACTTATACGAAGAGCAAGGCGAAAGAGTAGCGGCGGAGCTGAGGAATGAAACTATTCAGAATTGCTCTACTCGCTTTCGTTTCTGTCCTCTGCCGGGCCGAAGATTCACCGTTCCTCTTGGCACAGAATGGAAACGTGACCGTAGATTGGAAGGCTGAGTTGGCAAAGGCCAAAGCTAGTATAGAGAAGAATCCGAAGTCGGCGTTCTGGCACAACCAAGCTGGCGTGGCCTATAACGCCTTAGGCGATTTTGAGAACGCCGTGAAGGAACTTCAGTTGGCCGCCAAGCTGGACCCATCGAATCCAATCGATGATTATGTACTCTATGCCGTCTACAAGAGAAAAGGAATGCACCTGGAACAGCGGAACCTGTTACTCGACGCTCTTGAAAAAGACCCTAAGAATCCATTCGGCCGTTATGAATTTGCTTTTGTCCTCGAAACGGAAAAACATTGGGCGGACTCTCTCAGAGAATATCAAACGGCCAAGCTTCTCGTTGCAAATGTGAAAGGGCCCGTCTACATAGATCCTAGAGGCAATCCCTACGACGTCGATGGGATCCGAGAGGAAGTGGACAAAGCGATAGACAGAGTTGCGAAGCTGAACGAGTCCACGCAACATCAAAAATGAGCCATTTTGTATTGATGCAAAGCCCCTTGAGTACGACCTCTTCCGACTGCGCACCGGCGAATCCTTTTATTCCTGAACAATGTCGAAGGACGACGGCCGCTCCGATGGTTCATCCAGAGAACCAGCAGTAGACTGAGCTCCGAATTTTGCTTTGTGCCTAGCTGGGGCGCAGCAGTGCTGCGCCCCTATGGGTGCTATTCCATTAGGAGGCGGTGCAGCGCTGTGAGGTCTTCGGGGGAGACGTCGGAGATGGCGTGGAGTTCCATGCCGGATTTGCGCCACTCGAGCCAGTTATAGCCGAGCTGGGAGCCGGATAGCGGCTCTGAGTCGGCTTCTGCAGTGGGCCAGACGAAAACGTTGATTAAGTGTTTGCGGCGGGCGTAGACGAGCACGGCTACGTTGCGGCCGCTGACTACGTCCAGGCGGCCACCCTGCAGGGGAAATCCTTCGTTTACAAAATCGTGGACGGGCGGAGCGAACGTAAGCTTGCCGTCGAACCAGGGCTTTACGGTGTGCTGGTCGGTGGACTGAACATCTTCTAGGTGGCCGGGCTGGAGGGAGCGCAGGTGCGCGTCCACTATGGCCGAGGCCAGCATGGTACCGGTGCGGTTGCTGCGCAAGCTGGGGAGTAAGCGCCAGCCGAGCGATAGAGCCAGGAGGAGCGTGGCGGCTATTGCGAGCCAGCGCCAGGGAGCTGGATTTCTGATTGGCGTGACAGAGGAGCGAGGGCGGGTGCCGAGCTCCTTTTGGACTTTTTGGCGCAGAGAGGCGGGGGCGCGCTCGTACAGGGCGGTGCGCTGGATCGACGAGTGGAGGCTTTCCTGGGCTTCGAGGGCGGTGACGCACTCGGCGCAGGAAATCAGGTGGCGCTCGAAATCGGCGGCGCGTGCGGCGTCGAGCTCGCCGTCGAGGTAACCGTGGAGGACGGTTTGGGTGAGCTCACAACTCACGACGGGCCTCCTGTTTTTGCTGTGGGGCGGGCTGGGTGAGAACGCGCTGGAGGCGCTGGCGGGCGCGGGCTAGCGCGGACATTACAGTGCCGATGGGAACGGAAGTGATGGCGGCGATTTCTTTGTAGGAGCAACCTTCGAGTTCGCGAAGGATGAGGACTTCGCGAAAACGCACGGGTAGCTCTTCGAGCGCGCGGGTGAGGCGCTCGCGATTGTCGCCGGCGATGGCCAGGGCTTCTGGGCTTACGCTTGGCTGCGGGTGCAGCTCTTCGTCGAATTCAGTTGTCAGGTCCACGGAACGATTTTTCTCCAACCACGTGTAGCAGGTGTTGCGCACAATCTGCAGAAGCCAGGCGCGGGCATCGCCGCCGTGAAAGCCGCGGAAGAAGCGAAAGGCGCGCATCATGGATTCCTGCGCGACATCCTCGGCATCGGCGCGGCCATGCAGCAGCCAACGCGAAAGGTTAAAGGCGGCGTCGAGATGCGGCAATACCAACTGCTCGAAGCGCGCATGGTCCTGCGGGTCCAACACGTCCAATTTCCCTTCAACACCTGCACTCATTGAGGAGACCGCCTGAGCTTCGAGTTTATTCCCGATGGGACAGGGCGGGGGCAAAAATTAAAAATGGCCGGATTTTGGAATAAGGGCGCGGTGTTCGCGGTCTTGATGAATGAAACACGTCCCAGAGCGGCGCGGGAACCCTGCAGTACACGCAACCGCGCCGCTCTGTAAATGCCGCGTTTGCGGCGATGTGGCGGGTTGGGGAGAAGAACATGACGAAGAAGATGAAGGATGAGATCGTACACGATCACAATCATGACGGTGTTGACCGGCGCGGGTTTCTGAAGTGCATGGCGTGGGCGGGCACGGGCGCGCTTTGCGTGATGCAGGGCGGCGTATTGAAGTCGTACAGCTTGAGCCGGCTTTCGGATCTGGGAGCGGCTGCGCCGGCGGCTGGCGAGCTGAGTTTCGTGCAGATCAGCGACAGCCATATGGGCTTCAACAAGCCGGCGAATACGGACGTGGCGGGAACGCTGAAAGCGGCA
>Ga0210410_10000538_pt1 | contig 41151 bp, 67 predicted proteins | sample IncBWC4MmetaG_FD_161058 | JGI IMG/M metagenome (GOLD analysis project Ga0210410, IMG submission 161058) | Forest soil microbial communities from Barre Woods Harvard Forest LTER site, Petersham, Massachusetts, United States - Inc-BW-C-4-M | ecosystem: Environmental > Terrestrial > Soil >...
CCTGCAGCAACCCCTTATTTTTTCACGCAGATGGTGCGCATAGCCATGGTGAACCTGACAGTCCGGTCTATTGATCGGACTGCCAGCGGCTGGAGGGCGGTAAGCTTGTGAATGCTCTGCTCACTTGGATCCAACAGAATCCGAGCGCAGTAAAAGCCTACATGCTGGCAGCTATTGCGCTAATCGCCAAAGGCATTCTGGCCGTAACGGGCAAAGTGGCCGAGCTCGGGGAGTGGTCGGGGTTCGTTGATCAGGCAGTGGACTTACTCGTCGGCGGCCTTTCCATTTACGGCGTGCTCTCAGGGACGATTCACGTTGCGCGCGGACCGGCTCTGACGCCGACCGACCAGGCCAGCGTGATCGTGGCAGCACTGACGCCGGCTCCGGCCGCGGCGGCGGTCGAACAGGTCAAAGAAATTGTCGCAGGGGTAGCGGCTGCAAAAACACCCGTGGCGCAGTCTTTTCCAGAAAGCCACAAATTTTGAGCATGCTCCTCGAGTCACCGATCCCAGAGGGGTATTTGCATGCGGTCGACTCGCTCTCACAGCGCGGACTAAACTGGTTCCTGATCGCGTCCATCGGCGGGATGCTCATCCTGGTCATTTTCCTTGGCCGCCGGATCTTAAAAGACTCTGAAACCATCCGCAAAGAGTTCAGGGAACTCAACGCGAAATACGTGGAAATGCTCCAGGTCAATGCCAGTATCCAGGAGCGGAGCGCGCTCACGGTCCAGACGATGGCCAGCCAGGTCGCTACGGCGCTGGATAACTCCAACCGGGCGATCGCCAACAACACAGAAGCACTGAGCGAAAGCTCAACTAGCGTTAACCAGCTATCGAAACATTCGAATGATCAGGTCCGCGCGTTTTATGACCTGGAGCAGACGTTACGCCGACTGCTGATCAAAAAAGGGGTAGTCGGGGATAAAGACGAATGAAAACGATAATCTTACTGATCGATGACGAGGTTAATGACCGGGCGTTGTTGCGCTACTACCTGGAGGACGCTGGGTACGAGGTAACCGAGGCATCCAACGGGAACGCGGCGTTGCTTCTGATCAAACGAGACGGCATCGGGGCCGTCGTGGTTGATCTTCTGATGCCCGTCATGGACGGATTCAGGTTTTGCAAGGCGATGAGGGAGATCGACGCCGACGTGCCGATCATCGTTTATACCGGCAGCTACATCGATTTTGGAAACAATCTAAAAGCGCTCAAAGCCGGCGCCACGCGCGTCATTTCCAAACCCAACTACTCAAACTTGCTCGAAACATTAAAAGAATTTCTTCCTGACGGAACTAAAGACGCAGCATGAAAACCCTAGTTTTAATGGCATTATTACTCGCCGGTTGCCAGAGCGCGCCTCCGGGCTCCTACGGCGTCAATGCATTCGGTTTCGGCGTCACCTATTCGACTCCGGGCTGGAGCGCACCAGTGCCGGTGGTCAAGTCAGAGATCGTCACTGCGCCGACTCTGATGGTGCCGGCTAATAGTCCGGCGGCCTCCAGCCAGATCGCAACATCACAAACCGGCTCGGCAGTCCCGATTGTAGTCGCTCCGGTCGCTGCACCAGTACTCGCAGTTCCAAAATGACTATTCGATTTCACATCAGGGAAGAAGGGGCAAGCGCACCGGCTTGGATAGACGCGGAGGTGAATGAAGATGGGGAGTTTTTCGCTCCGGCGCTGGATCTGGGACAGTACATCACTTACTGCCAAGTGCTGGCCGTACCGAAATGAAGACGACCTATTTACTGGAAGCCGCAGAGCTCAAGTCAGCCATTGAAATGTGGATGTTGGCGCGTGGGACACCTGTAAGCGACTCTGACAGCTTTTCTGTGGATGCCAGCGGTATCGTGACGATCGTAGTCGAAAACGCGCCAGAATCGAAAACCAGGCCTATTAGCGCACCGATTACGCCAGTGCATGTCTGGCCAACTCAGGTTGTTGGCATATCAGGCGCGCCGATTGTGTCGCCGGCTGCGACAGGTTCAACTGACGTGGCGTCGAATCCGCCAATTTCAGCCACGTCACCCAACTTTGAGAAAGCGTTCGCGTTCGTGATTAAATGGGAGGGCTCAGCGTATGAGGACGTTTCAGGTGATCCCGGTGGACCGACCAAATACGGCATCGATTCAAAAGATCATCCATCCGTTGATATCAGAGGACTGACGCTCGAAAACGCCAAGCAGATTTATCTCACCGATTACTGGCAAGCCTCTAACTGCGACAATTTGCCATCACCCGTTGCTGAGACGCATTTCAATTTTGCGGTGAACGTGGGCCGTGAGCAATCAATCAAGTTCATGCAGCGCGCGCTTGGGATTGTGGACGATGGACAGTTTGGAGTCGCAACAGGCGCAGCACTCGCAGTCGCAGTACCAGGGACCGTCGCTCTTGGCATGGTCGACCAGGCGGACTTTTTCTATAGGGGTCTAGCAGCCGCTCATGGTATGGGCAAATTCCTCGCCGGTTGGCTCAACCGAAATAGCGATCTGCGGATTTTGATAAACTCATGAATACACTACTGCTCCTAGCTCAAATCTCAGCCGGCGGTGTGATCCATATCCTGGTCTATCTGCTGATCGCAGCATGCATTATCGGGCTGATTTACTACATCGCTGTTCTGGTATTCCCGACCGCCGCGAACATCATCCGCGTGATCTCGCCTGGTGGCGTTTCTGATCATAATTTTGCTCTTACTGTTGCCAATGCTTGGCATGGGATAATATGGCCGAAATTCACGAACGCCACGAGGTCAGCCTGGTCTGTCCGCACTGTGCATGCGAATCGCTGGAGTGGGATTTAGACGAGCACAAAGTCTGGGTTAATTGTCGCGGTTGCGGTGCTGTCTTTTCGTATGAATCAATTGCGGATTGGAATCAGCTAAGTGATTCTGAGCGAGTGGAATAAAAAATGCACATGCGCGCAAACCAGGAGTTTAACGACCCTGCTGAATATTGTTCCGCAAGTTATGTCGAACATCCGATGGACGTTCTCGAACCTGAGCCGGATGTGCCCAACGTCTATCGCGAGGTTGCGCTCAAACATTTGAGTATTTCCTACATCACCGACTCGTTCATGAGTCAGCAAAAGAACGGTGTTCGCGGCTGGATCGTCGTTTCGATCGTTTTGGGTTATCCGTCGACACAAGGTCGGACATTGACCTCGATCGCAGCCGAGCTAGGCGTCACCAAGCAGGCACTCAGCCGCAGTTGTACTCATTTTTCCAGGATGCTGGGCATTGAACCCGTGCTCGGCATGAAAACGATCGCAGCTCGAATTCGTTACCAGACATGTCACTACCAAACGTAGAAACTGACGAGCAAACCAAGCTCGCGATAATCGACCAGAACCACAGGCTTGCGGCTTATGAGATTAGGCAAGCTTACGACCAAGCGCTCGAACTGGCTGATCAAGCCAAAGGAGACGCTTTAGGCGCCATCAAAGCCGCACAACGTTGCGGCGCGATGCTCAACGCCAAGAAAGCTGAGATTGAAAAAACCAACAAAGGCACATGGCTTAATTGGCTTGAAACTTATCTGCCCGAAATCCAGCGCGCCACGCGAACTTTGCAACGCTGGATGCAGCTTTCACAGCGTGCGTCACACTGTGACGCATTGGAAAAAGCCAAGCCAAAATCATTGCGTCAGGCTTATATCGCAGTCGGCATTTTCCCCGATCCAGTCGTCGGCCAGCGCAAACGGTTGAACGGTCAGGACAGACCACTTAAGCCTGCCGGCGGTTCAAGTCTGGTCGTGATCATCAACGAGTTCAGGGCCCAGAAACCGATTGAGGTATTGAGCCAGACCCAAGACTTTTCCTCTTGGGATGAGGTGGAACTCGAGACCGTGATTCGATTACTTGCACCAATCACCGAGGCGCGCAGCCGGATGATCCACGCGCTCAGCACCAAACTCAGACAATGACACTCGGCCAAATAGCATATGAAGCTTACTCCAAGGCCTGGCATGAGCGATCAGGTTACTACGAACCGGCGTGGAACAACATCGGCGAGTCAGCACAAGCAGCATGGGAAGCGGCAGCCAATGCGGTGATGGCGTTTGCGGAAGGATGAGCGATGCACCAATCATTCGATGGATTAAGCAAGCCAGATATCACGGAGAAAGTATTGGCGCATTGGAGATGTCTTAGGGCTAATCCCGCTGCGCATCGACGAGTTTTCCAATGGAGTCTTCATCTTCCAAGAAAGAAACCATTTTCAGTCAGAGCGGCATAGAGTCGGTGGATGACGCCGAACGGGGGTCCAGTGAGATAGTGCTCCTACTTTGAACACGCTCTGGCTGTGCTGCTTTTATGTGCGATCCATATCGAATTGGATCCACCACGGTTCACGCACTGTGCTGTGCGCCACGGTGCGCGGACCATATCGAATCCAAAAGGTACTTCCGGCGGGGTGGGCCCTAGACAGGTTCCGGCACTAAGGCTTCTTTGTGACCCTCAGTAAAAATGTTATTCTCTACAAAATCCAGGGGCTAGGCGAATGATTCCTGTCCCATCCATATCGAATTCAATTCGGTACGGTTGGCCTGCGCGATATGGCTAGGCCACCGCAACTTATACGATTGACAGTCTCGGCCGCGGCAGTGGAGTTCGGTCTGGATCGCAACACGCTCACTAAACGACTCAAGCGCGCCGACGTCGAACCGGGCACTGACGGCCGATACTCAATCCAGCAGATTGTCTCGGCTCTATACGATGACGCGAGCTCCGAGCGAACCCGGCTCTACCGCGAGCAGGCTGATAAGCTGGCGCTGGAGAACGCCAAGTCGCGGATGGAAACGATCGACGTGGAGACGGTTTACAAAGCTTACGAGGGCGTGTTTATCGCGATACGTCAGACGATTTTAGCGTCGAACCTGAACGACATAGAGAAATCTGAGATCCTCGGGAACCTCCGGCATGACACGACAGAAGCCCGTCCCGCCGAATAAGATCCTGGCCAAGATCCGCGCCAAGCACGCGCTGATTCTGGAGTTGCCGTCACCAATGCTGCCAAGCGAATGGGCGGATCAATACCGGATCCTGTCCCGGGAAGCCAACAGCAAGGGCGGAAAGTTTACTAGCCTCCCATGGCAACGGGAGCCGATCGACGAGCTGATCAATCCCGAGGTGCAAGGTACGGTCATGCAATGGGCGAGCCAGGTCACCGGCAAGACCGAGACCGTGAACAACGCCACCGGCTACTTTATCCAGCATCGCCCGCGGCCGATCCTCAACATTCAATACTCGATCGAAATGGCGCAGACCTGGAGTAAAGACAGACTGGCGCCCATGCTCCGCGATACGCCGATCTTGCGCGGCCTCGTACGCGACAGCAAGAGCCGGCAGGACGGCGAGGCCTCCACGATGCTGCACAAAACCTATCCCGGCGGCCGGATCACGATTGTCGGGAGCAACTCGGCTGCCGGACTCGCGTCCCGCCCGATTGGGTTTGTCCAGGGAGACGAGATTGACCGGTGGGAGGCCTCAGCCGGCGAGGAAGGCGATCCATGGTCGCTGGCGCTCGTCAGGACCGAAAGTTTTCCGGATGCGGTCTGGATGATGACCAGCACGCCGACCATTAAAGGAATCTCTCGCATCGAAAAAGAGATGGCGCACAGCGACAAACGGATGTGGTTTGTCCCGTGCGTTCATTGCAGACACTGGTTTGTTATGCAGTGGAAAGACGTCCGGTGGCCGGAGGGCGAACCACAGAACGCCTACCTGGAATGTCCCGGCTGCCACCAGAGCATCTCTGACGAGCAGCGTATAGAAATGGTAGCCAAAGGAGAATGGAGGCCTACGGCGCCGTTCACTGGGATCCGCGGCTATCTGCTCAACGGAATTGTTGCTCTGTTTAAAGCCAAGCGCGGGTTCAAGAACCGGTTACACCAGGCGGCGGTCGGGTTTCTCAAAGCAAAAAAGAGCGGCGTCCAAACGCTCAAGGTCTGGACCAATACGTTCCTGGCTGAGACGTGGGAGGAAGAATACGACCGGACTCCGGAACCGGAGCTGTTGTACTCCAGGCGTGAATCCTATGCGACTGATGATGCGATAGTCCTCCCGGAGCGGTGCGTAGTCCTGGCGGTCGGCGCGGATGTGCAAGCTGATCGGATTGAGGCGGAGATCTCCGGCTGGGGTGCGGGCGAGGAAAGCTGGGGGATTGAGTACCAGGTGTTCCGCGGGAACATCGCCCAATGGACAATCTGGAATGAATTCGACGCCTGGATCCAATCCAAGTTTCGGCATGTGTCCGGTCACGAGCTCGCACCGGCCGTTGTTGCGATCGACTCCGCGCATAACGGGAAAATGGTTTATGCATTTGCCCAGCGCTGCGCGCCGCGGGCGGTGTTTGCTGTCAGAGGCGTCGGCACTGGAGGAATGCCGTGGGTGACTGGATCCAAGACCCGGTCACGATTGAAGCTGGCTAAGGTGAACACAGCCAAGGAAACAATCTACTCCAGGCTCAAACTGATCGATCATGGGCCTGGCTACTGCCATTTCCCGGAGACGTACAGTTTGGAATGGTTCCAGCAACTAACTAGTGAGCGGATGATCACACGCTATCGCTCCGGAATTCCGGAACGGCATTTTGAGGCGCAAGGTCGCAATGAGGCGCTTGATTGTAGGGTCTACGCGATGGCCGGGATTGAACTCTTGCACCCGAACTACCGTAAGATCACCCGCAGCCTGGCAGTCAAGGAGGCAGAGCAGACAGAGCCGGCGAGTGAGCCGCACCCACACAGCGTTCCAGCGCAGTCGGTAGCAGCACAGCAGCAGCAAGGAACAGCGAAACAGGCAGTTGTCCGCAGAGTTGTGCGCCGAGCAAGCGGCTGGATGCGGGGCATGTAACATTGACAGCAGCCGCATTGGAATGGTTCCACCCATTCTTAATTCCGGGGATACATGGCAATTCAGCGTGTCATGTCCCATTTATCCCGCAAGTGCCGGCTGGATAGCGTCGCTTGTGATCGTTGGCCCATCTACTGTTCAGACTTTTTCGGGAACGACGAACGCAAATGGCAGCGATTTCGATTTCCTGATTCCTTTATCGGTTACTGCTTTAATAACCCCCGGGCCTTACACTTTCCGGATACGTGTTGCGCGCTCTGGCTTACAATTCACAGCAGAAGAAAGCCGGATCACGGTCGGAAACTCATTCGCTGCGCCTTATGACGGCCAGAGCGTTGCCGAGAAATCGTTAGTTCTATGCCAGGCTGCGATCGATATGGTGTTGAGCACGGGACTGCAGTCAGCATCAATTCCCGGAAATTCTTTCTCGAACTTGAGTTTGTCTGAGCTGCTCAGCGCTAAGAAAGACTTACTTGGAACCATAAGAGGCGAAGCCAACGCGCTGCGCATCGCTCAAGGATTAGGGAGCGGCCGACAGGTTCATGTGAGGTTTACGAATGGCTGAGTTGATTCTCCCGGCTGGGTACGTCAGAACTCCAGCTCCAGTCTCCCGCCGAATGCCATCGGCGTTCAAACGTTCCTATGCCGCAGCCCAGTTAGGAAACCTGTTCAACGACTGGATAACGTCCAACACTGCGGGTGATCAGGAGGCGCGGACGGGGCTGCGCGTCATTCGCAACCGAGCCCGAGCTCTGGAACGGGACGACGATTATACGCGCAAGTTTTTGCGAGATCTCGAGGGGAACGTCATCGGCCACCAGGGATTCAAGCTGTCGATGAAAGTTAAATCGACGCGCGGGAAGCTTAACAAGACGCTCAATCAGGCGATTGAGGACGCATACGAGGAATGGCGTAAGCCCGGCAACTATGATGTAAGCGGTCGGTTAAGCGGAGTCGAGGGTGATAAGCTGATCTTGCGCTCGGTGGCGCGGGATGGCGATTGTATGGTGCGACTAGTGCGCGGGTTCGATAACCCGTTCCGATTCGCCCTCCAGTTGATTGAGGCTGACCAACTGGACGAGAACTACAATTGGAACCTCGCATCGAACAGATTCATTCGGATGGGCGTTGAGATGGATCAGTGGCGCAAGCCGACTGCTTATCACGTCTGGCGCCAGCACCCTGGCGATCTGTTTCCTGACCTGACCAGGATTATCATTCCAGCCAGCGACATCATTCATCCATTTTTGACCGAGCGAATCGGCCAGAGCCGCGGTGTCTCCTGGATGTGTTCCTCGGCGGTGCGCTTGCGCCACTTGTCTAAGTACGAGGAATCAGAGGTCGTAGCGGCTCGTGTTGCAGCGGCCAAGATGGGTTTCTTTACGACGACCAGTGACCAGGAATACACCGGTGAGGGTAACGACACCGACGGAACCGTGGTGATGGAGGCTTCGCCCGGGAGCCTAGAACAACTCCCAACTGGAGTAGATTTCAAATCATGGGATCCGCAGCACCCGAGCGCTAACTACCCGGAATTTCGCAAAGGCATTCTGCGAGGTGTGGCGTGCGGGCTGGGCGTCGGCTACAACACGACGTTCGGCGACCTAGAGGGCGTTAGCTATTCTAGCTTGCGCGGCGGCGAGCTCGACGAGCGCGATATGTGGCTCGGGGTGCAAGAGTGGTTCTTGTCTCAAGTCAAAAGCCGTGAATTCCTGGAATGGCTCAAGCTGGCGATCCTGGCCGGCAAGATCAAGAACGGAGTTACGGTAGGTGACGCTGAGGAACTAGCGAGCTGTGCGCAATGGCGCGGCCGACGCTGGGCCTGGGTTGATCCGCAAAAGGATATCACGAGCCGCATCATGAGTTCGAACGCTGGCTTTGAATCCAAGACTGCGATCATCGAAAGCCAGGGCGGCGACATCAATGACGTCTACGAGGAGCTCGCCGAGGAGAAAGAGTTAGCAGCCGAACTGGGCTTGGAATTCATCACGGACCTCGGCAATCCAATGGAAGCCGGCAAGCAGCCGATGCAAGCCGATGATTCCAATATCGACGAGACGGTTAAACCAACGCCAACCGATGCCTAATGTGAATTGACATGAGTGATCTAATCAAAATGAAGCTTTCGATTCAGCACCGTTCGATCGGCATTCAGTCTGGGGATATTAATAAGGATGCGCGAACGGTTTCACTCTCATTCTCGAGCGAACAACCATATGATCGTTGGTGGGGGACTGAGATCCTCGGGCACAATGCCGGGGAAGTGAATCTGAACCGACTGACTAACAAGGCCGCGCTCCTCGATAACCACGACGCGCGGCGGCAGATCGGCGTGATTGAATCGACGGAGATCAAGGGTGGTAAAGGTTATGCTACTGTCCGCTTCTCCAAAAATCCGGACGCAAACGAAGTTTTCCAGGACGTTTTGGATGGAATTAAAACCAATGTCTCGGTCGGGTACATGATCGACAAAATGGACATGATTGCCGAAGCCGACGGCAAAAAGACGTATCGGGTAACCAGTTGGGAACCGATGGAAATCTCGATGGTGTCAATCCCTGCTGATACGTCAATTGGCGTCGGGAGAGAAGAGCAACTACACGAACGCGATGTGACGATTGACGTAACAATAGTTGACAGAACCGAACATTCTAAACCGAGTACAATGGAAACGCAGACCGAGCCGAAGCCTGAAACCAAACCCGAACCAAAGATCGAGGTAAACCATGAAGCGATTCGTCAAAAGGTTCAGACGGACGAATTAGCTCGCATACGCGCCATTTCCGAAGCTGGGGTTCGATGGCCTCAATTGAAGGATCAAGTTGAGGCGGCTCTCAAGTCCGGTATGCCCGTTGATGAGTTTAACAAGCTCGCAATGGATGAGCTCTACAAGACGGCAAATTCAGGGCTGCAAGCCGGATCCAGCGTGAGTCCTCTCCATGTTCCGAAAAAGGACGCCAAGCGATATTCGGTTTGTGAGGCAATTCGACTATCGGCGGAGGGCAAACTGTCAGGCATTGGGCTTGAAATGTCACAGGAAGTCGCCACACGAATCGGGCGCAATCCAAACGGGTTTTTCATTCCTGCCTTTGCTTTTGTTGATCCGCTCGTGGCGGCTAAGCGCGATCTCGCCACACTCACGAACGCTGGCGGCGGCTACACGGTGGAGACTGAACTGCTCGGCACGGAGTTAGTCGATCTGTTGCGCAACAAGATGTTCGTCATGGCGGCCGGTGCCCGCTATCTCGGCGGCTTGCAGGGGAATGTGGCAATACCTCGCCAAAGCGGCGCGGGCACAGCTTACTGGATTGCGGAAAATGCGGACGTAACCGAATCGGACCAGGCATTCGGCCAGTTTACATTGGCGCCGCACACGCTTTCTGGACAAACGGCTTTCAGCAAACAGTTGCTCACGCAATCCTCGATCGATGCGGAAGGATTGGTTCGCAACGACTTAAATACGATTCTCGCTGAAGCCCAAGACCTCGCGGCTCTGGCTGGTTCTGGTGCTGCTGGTCAACCGACCGGGATCTTGACCACGACCGTAGGAGTCGCGACTGCGGTAACGTTTGGCGCAACGGCAACCTGGGCAAAAATCCTGGCGTTTGAATCCAATGTCGCGACCTTGAACGCCGACGTGAAAACCATGAAATGGATCACCTCTCCGGGTGTCCGTGGTGCATGGAAGGGCGTTCCCAAGGTCAGTGCTTACCCCGTCTTCCTTTGGGAGGACGACATGGTCAACGGCTACGGTGCGTTCGCAACAAATCAGATAGCCGGCAACAAGGTCATTTTCGGCAACTGGAGCGATCTCATCATCGCCAACTGGGCAGGAATCGATGTTGTTACAGATCCATATACCAAGGCGTCAAGAGGCGAAATTGTGGTTACGATTCGACTGATGGCTGACATCGGGATCCGGCGGCCGGCCTCGTTCTGCTACAGCACGGATTCAGGCGCCCAATAAGCTCTCTGAGCCTAAGCACGCTTTCATTCAATATGAACGATATCACGTCGAAAACGATCGCAGCGCTAATTGAGGCGCAATCGATTACCACGACCGCGAGCGGGACCGGAATCGCCACCGCTGGCGCGGTTGGATCGATCAACGTGATTGCTCGGGTCGGGACACCGACCGGGACCACGCCGACGCTGAGTCTGCAGGTTGAGACCAGCGCGGACAATTCGACTGGTTGGACGGCACTCGGTGCAGCCATGGCTTACACGACCACTGGTGGAACCAAATCACAGAACGTCGATCCGGCGTCGTCGCTAGGCTTTATCAGGGTGACGGCAACTGTTGGAGGCACGACTCCGGTCTATCCATTGCTCGTTCTGGCGATCCTGACGCCACAGTACAAGTAAGCGGGGCTATGAACCCGGCGATCAAAGCGCGCTTTATCGCAGCGGTTGGTCATGCGCAAACTCTTTTCGGTAACACCGCGACAATAGGAGGAGTTGACGTTCCGATTGTCACCGGAACCGTAGTCAGACTGGGCGAGGAATACGGTCCTGGAGGCATTAACGCTACTCAAGCCATTGCCTTTTCCTATGCGATCGATGGCACGCCGGCGCCCGTCATCGGGCAGCATATCGTGTTCAACGGATTGACCTTTCGGATTGAGACTATCCAGCAGAATCCAATCATCTGGGAAATCGAGGCTGTGCAGGTGATCAAATAGATGCCGACGAAAATCGAAACCCGGGCATGGAACGCAACTTTCGAAAAGTACATGAAGTTGCGGAACTCTACTCGAGAACAGGTAATCCAGGGTAAGGCGGCTGATTTCGCGTTCAAGGTTTACAAGCACTTGCCTCCTGTTGAGCCTGCCAAGATTGAATTCGAACTGTTGATGTGGAAGACAATCCTGCGGCTGACGTGGTATCGACTTAGTAAAAAGTTCGGGTCCGATGTTCTCAAAGGCAAGGCGACCAGTAAGCGCCGGCGGGCGATTCATAAAACCGGGAAAACCAAAAAGGCGCTCACTCCGGGCAACAAACTGGTTCGCGACTATGCCAGAAAACTGATGGCATCGCGTAAAAAGTCAGCTGGCTATCATCGGGTGGCGTTCCTGTTGTTGGGCCAAAAACTGGTGCAATCTGCCGGGCCAACAATTGACCTTTCCAGATTTCCGAAGGCAGCAGTCCCAAAAATCAACCCCCGATCGCGACTGACCAGAACGAACTTTTCCAAAACCCATAACGCGTTGCGCACGGTGGTGCGGACTAACGCGATTGCCCGTGGACTCGAGTGTCCGTCAACCAATGTCGCTGTTGACCGAGCTTTAGCCGACATCAAGAGCGATATGGAAGCCGAAATCATAAAGCGACTGGCAAAAGCAAAGCGGGAGGCTGGGTTCAAATGACTGAGGAAACTGAACTTTTCCTAGTCAGCCTCTTAGAGCCTCTACCTGGGCTCTCCGGAGTAGTGCCCGTCCGGCAAAGCAAAGCTGATAACCCTCTGGTTCGCCCGATCGTCCTGGTATCGGCCCAGTACCATGAAACGTTGATTCCAAGTGATCGCCCGGTTGCCCGGATCAATTACGAAGTCATTCTTGAAACCCAAGTAAACGAAACCGATATCGAAACCCACCAGGATTTGATCGGTGTATTAGCATTGGGTTTGCCTACTTACGGATTGTTCACCGGCGGCCAGACAACTTTTGACCAAGTATTTTTCGGGCCCATAACGGGTGCTCAGGACACTAAAAACGAATTGATCAGGTCTTACACTTTTCAGAGCTACCTGGTGGGTAGGTTGACAGTTCCAACACCGTAAAGAACCTATGTCAGCCACCGTTTATCCATCGACCCTAGGATTTACCTGGGGCATCACGACTGCCGAAACCGGGCTCGCGGTTGCGTCTGTTCGCCAGAACGACATGACGACAATCTTTGAGCAAAAGGATAATAACGGCGAGACGATCGCCGTTGTCAGTCACGATAAAAAAGCGGAGATCACGGTTGAGGGTGAAATTACCGGCGCGTTCACCTGGGCGGCCGGGGTGCCGATTACGATTGCCAATATTCTCTCGATCGGCGGGGTGAGCGCTGGCCTTGTGATGTGCAAAAACATTGAGATTACCCAGAGCCGGGATGCAATGAAAAAGTGCACGGTCAACGCCACCATGTATCCCCTGATTCCTGCTTAAGCTTATGTTTACCCATCGAATCACCAGCACCTACGCAACGGACGAGGGGAACGCCATTTCGGCTCTCGGTACCTATACCGGGACGGCTGAGGTAGGGTATGACGGCACGGTTGCGGCCACTACTGATCTCGTGGAGGTCGATATCGCGTGGATTAGGGCCAACGTGCATGCCCTGTTGCTGTACTCGAGTCAAGCGCTCACAATCAAAACGAACAACTCAGGCTCCCCGATTGATACCATCGTATTAACCGCCGGCCAGGCAGTTGTCTGGGGTTCAGATCATTTGGAAGCTAATCCCGTCGCGCACGACGTCACAAAGCTGTTTCTCTCAAACGACACGGCCAATATTGCCACGGTGAAAATCCGCGTGTTGGTCGCATAAGCTCCGGGGCTCGCTTCCCCATCAATCTAATTTTAAATCCAAGATGAACACGCCGGCCGGGCAGTTTGTGGTTACCAGCAACACCAAGCTCGCTGCGACTCTCCAGGTGTTCGAGATCCCGCTCCCCAAGCATAACCCGGCAGTTGTGGCCGAGGTTTTTAAGCTCTCGGATCTGCAAAAAGGTAAACGCGATCCCAGACCGCCCAAGCGGGTATTCTGGAACTTTGAACCGCATGAATTAGCGGCAGTTGTGGCCAAGGCTTACAACTCAACCACTGCCGCAGACGAGTTCGATGCGTTTGTAAAAGCCCTGGGGCCGGCATTGGCGCCCAAGCAGCATGATGAACTGCGCGCGCTCCATTCCGCCGCGATCGCTCAAGCGTGCAGGGAAGTGCAGACGATGAAAGAGCTCCTGGTCAAAGCCTGCCATGAATGCCCTGATCACGCTCTCTGGCAAGTGATCCTAAACAACGACGGCAGCGTCCACTCCATGTTCCCCAAAGCTGCCAGCTCTGAAACCAAGGCCAAATTTTTCGCTAAACCCTAAATCCTCGCATCCATGCCCGATACCCTAAATCCTGTTGATGTTCTTGAATCTGTAGACACACTCGAGTTGCCAGATACCCCCGAGAAAGCGTTCGTCTCCGCAATCACCCCTAAGTTTTTCAACGGGAAAAAGCTCGAACCGTTCAGCCTGATGCGGCAGGTGTTCGCTCTCTCTCTAGGAGTCAGTGATAACCCCGCGGATCGGTTGAATGATGCTATCATTATTGTCTGGCTATGCTCTTTGACCGAATGGCAGATCAGTATTGCCATGTCGAACAAAGCCAGGGCTCGCATCGATGCTTTTGCCTGGGCCAAGTCGGCGGGGGTCAGCCTCACTAATTACGAATCGGTGATGGATGTTTACAAACTGTTGGCAGCAGAAATTACCGCGTCAACCGGCGCAACCGAGCAGGCGGACGGGAAAAACGGAACACCGGAAAAAAACGATGGCGGGCAGCTTCCCAATTAGAAACAGCCACTGCCGCTGCCGCAGTCAGCAAGCTCGATTTACACTATATTTTTTGGCTGTTGCCAGTAGCTATTTGTTACCAGCTGCAGTTGCTCTTTTATCAACGACAGGGCGCCAAACTGATCCGAAAGTCCGAGACCGACTTTGAGGCTTTGACAACCTTTCTAAGCTAATGGCGGGCGATACAGTCACGACGATCTTTGGCGGGGATGACTCGACCTTCCAAGCGGCCGCCCGCAAAGTCAAAGACTCGGTTATGGGGCTGGCTGGGCTTGCTCCGGGAATGCAGTTTTTTAAGGAAGCAGCACGGGGCGCGGAATCGCTGCACGCTGCCACTGATGGGGCAAAGGCGGGAATCGAAGGGCTCAAGGCTGCATTCGCCCCACTGATCGCGATGGGCGCGGCCCTAGTGGGGGTTTCATCCGTTTTTGCCGCTATCAAACATTCGATCGAATTAGCGGCCAAAGTCGAAACTGCGGAATTTCATCTGGGAGCTGTCGACGGGGGTGCGGATAAGGCAGCGGCATCGATTAAAAAGCTGCATGATATCGGGGATGAAACCGCGCAAGGATTTTCGAAACTGGCAGACGGTTCAATCAAGCTGCAGGAGGCGGGGCAATCCGCGGATGAAGCTGCGGAATCGATGGGGCGATTATCGAAAATCGCGCTCAATTCCGGCAACGACATTGACGAGCTGGGGGCGATCTATGCCCGCGTCCTGACAAAATCCGATGTCAGCTCTAAGGATCTGGTCAAACTCGCAATGACCGGAATTCCTGGGATGAGTGAAATCGCCCAGAAATTCAAGGAAGCCGAACGCAACACTGCAGCCTGGGATGTACAGATCAGTCAGACGATTCAGAACCTGGATCGGATGTATGAACAGACCGAGAAACAAACCAGTTCGGTAAATTCGTTCGGGAGCAAAATCGGGTTGATGCAGGCCAGTTTCACTGCCTGGGCGCAGTCAGGCGGATCAGCAATTGGCGGATTGGTGCAAGCGATCGGCGGAGTAGGCGAAAGCGGCATTGGGCGAATGTCTGGCACATTCGGCAAAGAGTTTACAGAAGGGCTGAAACAAATTGAAACGGAAACGGGACTCTCGGGGCGAGCCTTGCAAGCCTTCATGGCTGCAGGGAAGGTGGGTTATGAGGATCTGATCAGTGCTGCTGGCAGGTTTAGGGAGGAACAACACAAGGCGGCTGATAGAGACCTTGAGGCGCAGAAACTGGCAAACCAGAATGCGCTTTTAGTTAAGCAACGCGGTTTGTTAGACGAGGTGAGGAATGCCATCGAGACGGCAACCAAACCAGGGGGAATATTCGGCAATATTGATGCCTTTCTCCAGACGTTCAACGGCAAATGGGAAAAGATGCAGCATTCCATCAGCGGGATGTTCAAGAATTTCGGCACCCCGTTGATCGATGCCCTGAAACCCGGGCTTGATAGTCTCACCGATTTTTTCCACGGGCCCGGGAAAGCTGCTGCTGTTGAATGGGGCGGGAAATTGGGTGGTGTTATTAAGGATGCGATGACGGGGTTGGAGCATGGCGATTGGGGGCCATTGCAACAGGATGGCGAGGCAGCATTTGCTGCAATCCTGAAACTTGCTAGCGATGGAATGGCGAACCTGGGGATTGTTTTGGCAGCATCCATTGCTGGCCCTGGGATAGACAAGGTGATTGTGGGGCTGTCAAAAATGTTAGTCGCCTGTGCAGAGGCATTCGGGGAAGCAATGATGCAGGCGGCAGCCAGTCCGCTGCGTCAAGTTGAGAGGTTCGATATAGCAGTGATGCCCGGGGTTCGAAATATCGTTGCGGCCCGCAACAAAGCGGATTTCGACAAATTTACACCTGAACAAAAAAAGGAATTCGCTGATCAAGGCGGGGGCGCAAAACCAACTGCGCTTGAAGAAGTAACAGCCGGGAATATTGCAACAGATTCAGATGTCATCGCGAAAATCAAAGGGTTCAGCGGAGTAATGGCGCACATCAAAGAGGGAAGTGAGGCTTTGTCTACTGCGTTTTCCGGTGCGGTTGATATCATCAAAAGAACTGTTGACACTGTAACGGCGAATAGTGATCGATCTAATGCAGACCCGGAGCTTGTTGGCTTCCATGGGCCACTAGCAACCGTGGCAAAGAGTGGGACTGTTTCAAATACAGATACGGCAGGTGATGCTCCGGATTCCCCTATCGCGTCATCGAGTCCAGAGCTAGGCCCAGGCGGAATGTACTTCGTTTTAAAACCCTTGCGAAAGGCTCAAGCCGCTGCTGACAGTGTTCCTGTATCCCCTGTGTCATCGTCCGCAATAGAGTCGCAGGGGGGTGTCAACAGTGCGCCCGCTGTTCCTTCACAACAGGGGAACGGCACAAAAAGTGGCGGCGGCGGCGACGGGGGTCTTTCGGCTGTTCTTGGTAAAATAGATCAACTGATTTCTGGGTTGGCGGATTTAAAGGCGGTGTTCGCATGATCTTTTCGACTGTCACACAGTTTGTGGAGCAAGTCGGGCGACGCCGTATTCATTCGGGAAATAATTCTCTTGATACCATGCAGTGTACCTTTGTTGGGCCTGCGAATTTAGTTCCGGACGCGATCCCTTTTCCTGGTTCGCCCCATCCCGAGTTCCCTACCATGATTTGCTCGGGATACGAAGTGATTAGCATGCAAGCGCTTCTAGCCGAGGTGCGGGTGAATTATGTAGGCCAATTCCAAGCCGAACAATCCCTGGTTTCAACCTCAACGCATGAAGGATCTATTTCGTGGACGACTTACGTCTCTGACGTAGACAAAATCCTTACCCCGCAATATTACGGCACGCAATACTATGGATTAAACGGTAGTCAGAGCAGGACCGTTCTGGTTCCGGCTGTAATATCAAAGGGGTATCTCAGCGTTTCTTATCTGTGCCGATATATTGTGCAGTCTGTTACCGTCAAATCGTTTTCCAGAAGTCCGAGCAGCGGACTCGCCTTCGGCGGCGGCGGTTCTGTTCTATCACAAACAGTTTATGTGACAGGGGCCAGTCTTAGTGACAATCATGTGGGATTAGTGACGGCATCCTTAGCATTTGATTATCTAGGGGATACCCAGAGCAACGATTTAGGCAATGGTTGGTTTGAAATATCGGTTACTAGCACCCCACGTCCCTATATCGCTTCAAGTGCGTTCACCACATGAGCAGGATCCAATCAATAACCAGTGGATGGAAAAGCTTGGGAATCGCTTTAAACACCATTATTGCAGGGATCAACGCGCGAAGCCTCGTGCAAGGAACAAATATTTTAATTCAAGAATCCCCGACTGGAATCAAGATCAACCTCAACATGAATGCTATTCAATCGCTGATCAATGTGGCGATCGCTAATGCCCAATTGTGATGCAGGCTCTAGTTCCAGTCAGTATCGGTTGGAGGCGGTTGAGAAATACCCTGGACAAGTTAGTTAGTGCGGTTAATGCCCGTAGTCCAATTCAAGGGACAGGAATTCTTTTACGAGAATTTGGCAGCGGAGTCCTGATCGAAGCGGACACGAAAACAATTCAGGACATGATTGACGTTTCGATTGCGGCCGCGGTTGCGGCGAGTGCGGCTGCGGGAGGCGGCGGAGGCGCAACGGGGGTTCCGGGGATAGGTGGCGGAGGCAGTAGTGGAGGCGGAACGGGCGGAACGGGCGGGACGGGCGGCGGGACTGGCGGTGGCCCGGATCAAGGTGGCTCGGGAGGTGGGAGCGGCTGGAGTTACAATACGCCAATCGCAATCGGAGCGGGCATCTCCATTTATCCGAACCAGAATGATCTTTCAAATAATATCACCGACATAGTCATTACCCGGATCAATGCAGCCACTCTTACTGCGGATGGGGTCGGAATTACGGCGAGCGGAGTAGTGACAGGGATTTTTCCGGATCGCGGTCTGGCAAATTATTATTATACGATCACTTATCATTATAATGATGGGAGTGTGGTTACTGGACCAGTCTCGCCCTCGTTTGCTACCAGCAGCGGCAACATTGTTCTAGGTGGTCAGGCTTTTGCTGTTCCTTAAAATTTTATGATTCTCTACATTGACGTCGATCTCCACATTGCGGTTCAAGCTGGAACGCGATCACCTACGAATCCGATCGGGTTCAAAAATCAGGATACACCGTCGCTCAACATCTATTTCGTTTCTCAAGGGGTAAATCAGGACTTGGGGGCAGGTGCAGCAATCAAATTCGGATTGAACCTTCCGCCACCCGCAGCGGTTTCGTTGCTGGTGCTCGATACGGTGTTCAATCGATCAACAGACATTAACGGGAACATTTTCTATCAGGGGTTCCCGATCTTTAATACAACCCAGCTTTCCGTTGCTCTAGGCACCCTTGGATCGTTGTCGTGTGTGGCTGAGATTCGTTACCAGTTGCCATCAGGGGAGATCGTTCACACCCTCGATATTCCGTTCACGATTTATCGCACCATTCTGGGGGAGATTTCAGTTGATGCGACTACGGCAAATTTCACAGTTCCGGCGATCGGTTCGAACGTCAATGTCCTGATCGGCAACACCAATTGGTTGGCGTCGTTAGTCGGCCAGAACGTTTCCATTGCTGGAGCCGGGATTTACAAGGTCGTCTCGATTACGAATCCGACCACGTTCGTCGCGCAGAATACCGGGACTACCGGGAACGCCGTTGCGACGACTGTAATCAGTTCGGGAGCGATCGTCGGCACTACGCCACCGAGCGTTCCAACAACCTATCCAGACATCTCGACCCTCGAGCTCAAAGTCAACAAAGGAGCAGCGAGCGGCTACGCCAGCCTTGATTCGGGCGGGAAGCTTTTGACTACCGTGCTCCCGGTCGTTCCTCTGGCCGATATTCCGACTGGAGTCGAGTTGACGGCCAATAAAGATGTCCCAAACGGATACGCAGCGCTGGATGCGAGCGAACTGCTTCTAGCAGACAACATTCCAGTTGACGGGACCACCGTCATTATCGCCGGCGGCAAGATCGTTGCCATCGGCCAAGCGTTGGGCGTCTTGGGCGTTACCGCTGATCCGTTTACGGTTCCCGCGGTCGGTTCAAACGTCACGATCACAGTGCCCACCGGGCCGTATGTCATCGGTGCGTACTACCAGATCGCTACGGCTGGGACATATCAATACGTTTCGACCACCGATTCTCAACACGGCATTTTCACGAATGTCGGCGGCCTGCTCAACGCCGTCCCTACAACCGCGATTCTCTACAACCAGAACGTTTCCTGGTGCGGAGCTCCCGGGCCGACGGGCCCGGTGCCGTTCTCGGTGGCTAGTATCGCAGCGTGGAATAGCGGCACGACCTATAGCGGCACCGCACCGGCTAGCATTGTCACTTACGCCGGCGGTACATGGGTTGCTGTGGCGCCAGTCTTGGCCGAGGCGCCCGGAGCAGTTGGCGGGCATTGGGTTCAAATAGCGGCTGCCGGGGCGACTGGCGCAGCGGGCACCAATGGGACCAGCTTTACTTGGCGGGGAGCTTACGCGGGCGGGACAACCTACGCAGTCAATGACGTTGTTTCGTATCTTGGAAGTTCGTATATCTGCATTCTGGTCAGCACTGGCAACCTGCCTACCAATGCCACCTATTGGAGTTTAGTCGCGCAAACCGGGGCGAGCACGGGCGACATGCTTAAAGCGACCTACGACACCGCGGCCCGCGGATGGGTTGACCGGGCAGTCTTGGCCGACACGGTAACGCTGGCGCCTTATCAGACCAAGACCACGTCTTCTTTTACGGTTCCCGCTTTGGGGGGTGCGGTCACTATTGCGATCACTTCCGCTAGTTGGCCGGTTTTAGGGCAAACGGTTCTGATAACCGACGGCACGCTTTTCATGTTCGCCGAGGTCACGACTGTGACCTCCGGCGTTTCCATTGCTGTCACCAACAGAGGATTCAAAGGGAACAACGTCTCGGGCACGATGGCGAGTGGCGCATTGGTTGCGTTGGACGCTCCTGGTATCTGTACCGCAACGCAGCCAGGATTCGTTCCGGCACCCCCAAACGACGCAACCAAGGTGCTGCTCGGGACGGGCGTTTTCGGAGCAGTGCCGACAATCGCGCAAGCCTTGGATACGCTTGGTGCAACCACTGATATCACGACGCTTAATGCGAGCACGTCGGCGCATGGACTCTTGCGAAAACTCGACAACACCGCCGCGCATTACCTGGATGGTACTGGTGCTTGGTCAACGCCACCAGCGGGCGGTTCGTTTGATCCGACAACTGGTGTGGATGATACTGAAGATTTCTGGGGCGCTGCGCCGTGGAAATGGGGTTGGAAAACCTATGCTACAGGGGTTGGGGTTACCCCGGTCAATGTGGCTTGCGTTTCCGGGGATAAGACAAATGGGGTTGTCCAGCTAGCCGCTAGCACCGGGAATGCAAGTTCTGGAGCCGTCGCGTTGGCTTTAGGGAATTTGACTGGTCGAGACTTTTTCACGGGGCAACAGCCGATCACTATTACATGGCGAATGCGGCTCGCCACTACGCTTCCAACGACCAGTAAATACAGTAAATGGTTTGTCGGCTTGTTTAATAATATCAGTGATGTTGCGGGCGCACGAACAGGAATTAATAACGGGCTCTTTTTCATGTTCGATCCCAGCTTGAGTAGCGACATCAAATGGTATGCGGCTGCTATGCAGGCCAATTCGTTCGCTGGTAGTATGGCGACGGGAGTGACTGCCGATCTTTCCTGGCACACCTTCATTCTCACCGTCGGTTCTTCGCACGTCTATTCTTACACCATCGACGGGGTGGCTTTAACGGCACCGCCTACCAGCAATATCGATACCACGGCACTCGCCCTGGGTGTTCAAGGGGTTAATTTCGATACGGGTTCGGGCGAAATTGATCTCCAAATTGATTTCATCCGGGTGCAACAGACCTTGGCGCGGTAAAAATGAAACACTTCCTCCTGATCACCGGGATCCTGTTCGCCGTGCTCCTGTACTGGCTGGCGCACCAGACTTGAATTTTGCGCTAGGGCATTCGGCTCGGAACGATTGTCACCAGTGAACCTCAACGTTGGGCTTGACAACCTCAACGTTGAGGTTATAGTTGGTGGTATGAAGTTCGTCATAATCGCAGTCCTCGCCCTGGGTGGAATCGCTGGCGGGACGCTTGTCAGTTGCGCGCAGCAGCATGCGTCGAAGCTTTCGAGCGCGACTGCCAATTCGATTCTGGACGAGGCGCTAGGCAAATGAAACGACTGGCGCAGCTTGGATGGCACATCCGAAACTACAGTGAAACGACCGACACGATCGTTTTCCTCGTGGTTTTAGGGGTGCTCAGTTGCTGTTTTGCAGCAGCATTCTTCGTTTAAAGCTCAACGTTGTGGTATACTCAGAGCAGCAATGTGAATTTATTGTCGAGTTGTGTGCTCCAGCACTGGAAACCGTAAAAATGAAGTGCCCTCACTGCACCGCCAAAATTCCGGATCAGGTGATCAAAGACTACGTGCGCTCGCTTTCAGGTGCCCGGAGCGCGGCCGCGAGCCTGATGGGCAAAGCCACCGGGAAGAGTAAAGCGCGGGATCCGGAAAAGATGCGGGCGGCCTCGCTTAAACGATGGGAAGGGCGGCGAAAGAGCGATCAAGCGGCCGGTTAGAGATTATCTGCGTTGTAGGAAGTTATTCAGGGAAACGTCTACAACTTTGCAGAGCGTTGGATCGCCAAACATTTCGGGCACGTGACAAATTTATCGACCAATGTCCAACTCTCGCGCTTGAGATTCAGTTTGCGCGGTATCTCAGCGCACATCGGAGAAACATCTCCGTTGTTACTCAGGAGTTTGGCCCTGTGAATTACTTTCATTTGTTCGCCCAGCACGCATGGCGTCAACGTAGCCAAGGCGGAAAGCCAGGTTGAACGCTTCCTCTATATCGGCCAAGCAGAATTCGCGTTGCTCGGCGTTCGGGAAACGGTCCTCGATCCAGTGCCGAAAGAAATGATCGCGATAATTTGTATTCATTTCAGTCCCTCACAACCTCGCGCCACTCCACGCGAACAGCGCGAGGATCGTGCCGATAAGGACAGCAAACCCAATAAGGATCTGCAAGACAAACAGGGCGAGCTCGCGCATCGGTTCATTCCTTGAGCTCGCAGTCCTCCGGGTTGACTGACTGGCCTGTGTACTCCCAGTACCGCTCCCATTGCCCGTCGCACGTAAAAACGACAAAGATAAACGAGTTGTTCCAGCTTTTGAGTCGGCCGACCTCGGCCTTGTTGTGAGAGCTGTACACGACCCAGCGGCCGATATCAGTGAGCTTGAGATCGCGGATGTTCATTCCGATCGAGCCATGGGATTCTGATTTCTGAGTAACGCAGCATCGAAAAACTCTTTCGCGTGCGGATCGTCGACAGCTTCTAGCGTCAAGGCCAGCGCAAACGCTAGCGCATTTAGCGCTTCATATACGCGATCCCTGTGTATCGGGCCACGACGGTAATTCTCTCTGATGGGCAGTAGAATATCGGTGGCCAGTTTTTCGACTCGTTCTACGTCTTTCAAGGGTTCAGCGCTCATTCTGAAACCTGATGTGGTCGTTCTACGGTCGGGTGCCCGAGCAAGAGCAGTACCGTATTCTCTGCCCAGAGATTGTCACCAGATTTTTCGCGCGGACGTAGATGCCGGTTTCCGGCAGTTCGGTTCGTGTTGGATCGATGTAGAGCTCTTTCATTCTCCCTCCTCCTCACTCGCGTCATAGGCCTCCAGCGCGTATCGCACCCGAATCTCGAGCAGCGCCAGGGGGTCACTTACCTGGCCCTCCGGCATCTCCCAGATCGTCTTGATAAACTCGCGCAGTGGTTGCAGGTCAATCTCGTGCGTGGTCATTTTTCAATTCTCCAGTTCGAACTTTCTCGGCAGACGTCAAAAACCGCTTTTTTATCTCGGCCGGGTTCCCGGCAATCAGCAACCCGTCACTGGCATCTGAAAAATCCCGCGTCACGACCGCTCCGGCGCCGACCACGCAATCATTGGGGATGTGGCAGTAAACAAGCGTCGCTCGGGCGCCGATGTAGCAGCGCTTACCGACTGAGAGTTCGCGGGCCTCGACGGTGCGCGAATCATAAAAATGGGTCCAGAAGTGCGTTTCCCGGCCGCCGATCAGGGAATAGTCCCCGATCCGGATTCCGCCCGAGCAATCGAAATAATGGCGGGAGGTCACCTTGGCATGGTTGCCGATCCAGAATGCGTCGGGCCATCCAGAGTGCCGACTTGCGCTGAAATGGTTCAGGTTCCCAATCTCGGTCGCATTATTAATTTGGAGCTCTTTTAAACGCCCGAAAATGTTCAGGTGCCCGATCCGGCAGTCAGCGCCGATCGTCACGCGCTTGGCCAAGATGATCGAGCACCCGATCGTGGTTCCTGAACCGATACTCCAGCCAAGTGCCGAGGTGAACAGAGCGCGTTTGATCCCGGCTGGCAGCAGCATGGCGAGGAGCTGGATCAAGAGGCTCATTCGCGGAATCCAACCATGATCGATGGTGGCCTCGGTATCTCGACGTCCTTTGGGCGCCACAAGTGCAAGCAGCCCGGATGCTGGTTGATCCATTCACTCCGCGGAACGTGGTATTCGATGACGCACTCCTCGTCATCCCAGAACGCCGACTTGATAAAGCACATGTCCTCCCATGTCGGGCAGACCTCTTGACTGCGGCGCGTTGTCCGGTCACTGACCGAGACGTGCTCCCAACCTTCCTGGTCGCTCGCGATGCACGCCAGACGTCTCCCGGCGCGGACGAGCATGAAACATCCGTTCATACCGTCCTCGTCGCTAGAGTTGAATCCCTGGAATCCGGAACGAACGCGGGCATCTTTGAGTCGTTTGAGCTTGTAGGGATCGCTGGTCACCTTGCTTCCTCCAGCGCTTTGATCGTCGCCTTGGTCAACTCGAGCTCGGCTGCCAGTTTCTGTTTGCGGACGGCGGACGGCTCGTCCCGCACGCGTGCATAGGAGAAAATGTCCCGGTTGATCTGGCACAAGACCAGGAGCAGCTCGATCTGATCGGTGGTGAGTGGGACAGAGGGCATGGTGGCTATTTTTTCGCGCCGGGCTTAGGGAGGAGTTCAGCCATCCAGCTGCTGACTTGGTTGTATTCGATGGGAAGTTCTTTCAATTTGAACACTCGCTCCAAGTAATCGCGCTTAGTTTCCCATCGCCGCCACAGCGTCGTTTCTCCGTCTGTAGCAAATGCCACAACGATTTCTATCCGGTCAGGATGACGTCTGGATTCTATGCGAGGATCACCCATTTTCCATCCAGGGGGCATCCGAGCGGCCCATGCCTCAACAACCAGTGAGTAAGCAGTAGCTTTTTTCGCGCGCAGCATGTGGCGGATCTGCTTGCCAATTATTTCCTTTTCTTTGTCGTTCGACCATGGAGTACCAACGATATTAAGATTATTCTCGCCATCGAAAAACGCCCAGCAGGGGATCATGTCCTGCTGTGCTTCGACCAGCACGTTGTGAGCGTGTTCGCCGGCCCATTTCAGGAGATTAGATAAGACCTCGCTCATTTTAGTCAGTCATTTCTCCATGTCCTTTTGCCAAGCGATCGCTAGCATCCATTGCTGAGTCAGCGGATCTTTCTGGAAAATCATCTGGCCGATGTCGTCCAGTTCGGTGAACATCTTGACCAGTTTCTTTTTCGCAGTCTGCCAATTGTCGTTCGGGAACAGATACCGGCCGATCGCCACATGGACATCCAACCCGAGTTCGTAGTTCTTGCTGACCTCCTCAATCAGGATCCCCAACTGAAACAGGAGAGCCGCGCGCTCGTTCGGCGTCAGTTCCTTGTGGCCTGGGATTTCCTCTAAGGGCGGGATATCCATTATCAGTTACCTCTGCTGGCGTCGCGCTACTCTCCACACCACTGCGGCCAGGAGTACAGGCACAGCGCTCAGGATGATCAGGGCGGGATCAGCGACAGAGTTTTTCCCGCCGGGCGGATCGACGACGTTCTTTTTTGGCGCCGTCATCTTGAGCGCAAACGCTCGGCCTTTCGGCGGATCGGTTGGCAACGTAAATGCGTCCCCGCCCTCTAGCGGATTAACCGCATCATTTATTCCTTGTTCCATTCGGTAATCAGCCTCCATTTTTGGTCGCGCTCGTCTTTCACAAACCCGATCAGCCGGATATCGTCGATCGCGTCCTCGGCCGCGGCGATCCAGTTCCGGCTCCTGCCCTCCCTGAGCCACTCCTCATAGAGCAACGTAAAAAGCTCGTTGCCGATCTCCGGCTCGGCCAAGTGCGTCTCCATGATCACAACGGAAAGCTGGATAGCAGTGGCGGCGCGCTGGAGGGATTCGTCTGCGGGTTTGTGGGTCATTTGAGGGCTACTCCTCGAAATGCTTGATCTTGCCGACGCGCTCGAGCAGCTCGAACTCCTTACTGGTGTAGAGGTAAACGCTAAACTCCTCCATCCCGGGGAAAGCTATTAAGAGCTCGGGCTCCTCGTTGCGCATCACCATACCCAATCCGATCGACGGATCTTTTACGATGTCGCCGGGTTTAAGTGTTTTCTTTTTCATTCCAGTTTCATGTCCTGACTGAGTTCGTTGACCGCGGCGCGCAGATTGGCGCACGCCTGGTCGAAATAGCTCTTCTTGAGTTCGATCCCAAGGAACCGGCGCCCGGCCTTGATCGACTCGAAGCCCTCGCTCCCAATCCCGGCAAACGGCGAGAGAACGAGGTCGTCCGGGTTGGTCCAGAGCTCGAGCGCCCGGCGGATCACCTGCAACTGTAACGGCGCGATGTGTCGCTCGTCGGCCTGCTCGCGGGCGCTCTCCCGCTGGAGCGTATCGCCAGGGTTGATATCCATCCAGACGGGTGAGGCGTAGCGTTGCCACTGGTCGACCGGGAAGCTTTCGTTGGTATGGGTGACGCGGTACGGATTAATCCCTGGCTTGCGCAAGACCACAAGGTAGTCAGGAATGCCCTGGCGACTCATGCAGGAGTCTTTCTTAAGCTGCTTATGCAGGAGACCTAGAGCCTTGGTGCGCTGCATGGCGGTCACGGGATCCTTCCAGATCGTGACCTCGCTGTGGTATATGAAGCCGTGCTTTTCGAAGGCGCGGATGATGTCACCGCGGAAATCACGGATCCCGATGTAGCCGTCCCGCTCTTTACTGGTCGGTAGATTCATGACGTGAACCGCGACCAGGCGCCCTGGGATGAGCACCCGGAAAAGCTGAGACACGAGAAAACTGAAATGCTGAAAGAATTCCGCGTCGTTGCGGACGTTTCCCATGTCGCGCTCGCTCTGGCTGTAGGTGTAAAGGGAGGCGAAGGGCGGGCTGAAAACGCTAAAGTGGACCGAGTCGTCGGGAATCGTTTTGCACGCGTCTACGCAATCGCCTAAGAGCATCGTCCAGCCGGGTCCGGTCTCTTGGTCGGCTTGGTAACGGAAGCCCTCTGGCTTGGTCGATTTGATTTTTTTAATCATAGATTCAACCATCTGCTCGTGCTGATCGGCCTTGCGCTTGATGTTGCGCATCACCGCGTCCTCGAGCGTTGAGGAGATTAAATGGATCGTCACCAGCTCCCGTTGGCCGAACCGGTGGATCCGGCGGACGGCTTGGTAGAGTTGTTCGAAGCTGTCCGAGAGCGAAACGAACACGGCGTTATGACAGCGCTGCCAGTTCATTCCCCAGCCGGCGATCGAGGCCTTGGTGATCAGCACTCGGATTTTGCCATCAGCAAAGTCGAGCATGGATCGCGTTTTGTGCTCGTCAGGATCTGAGCCCGTCACCTCCACGGCATCCGGGATTAGGGCTGCGAGCTCAGCCGATTCCGCGTTGGTGTTGCACCACAGGACAAAGAGATCATCTGGCTGACGAGTGACCAGTTCAACCGCCTTGGCGAGCCGGTCGACGTGCGATCGTTTGCGGGCACCGCGGCGCTCAGATAAGGAACTGGCCGGCAACATAAATAGCGTATCGCCAGAGTCTGTCGTGATATCGGATTCCACGACGTGCTCGAGGTATTGGATAGGCGGGAGATTAAAGCCATCCATCTCGTAGCCAAGATCTTTGGGATGACGGATCGCCACTGCCCACGAGGAGACCCACGCCCAGAAATCGTGGACAGCGTGTTTCTTTAGGCGCCAGGTCTGAGTCTCGCCTCCGTCGTGGGTAAAGAACGTGGCCAGCATCTCGCTCCGCGTCATGACGTCCAGGAATTCGGCGTGGTTCCCGAGCTCCATAAAATCGTTGGGTGATGGGGTGGCCGTGCAGCAGAGCTTAAACGGCGTCTGTGCGAACGATTCGATCAGAGCGGTGCGATAGCTGCCGTCGTGATGTTTGAGGATGGAGGACTCGTCCAGGACCACGCCACCAAATACGCCGGCATCAAAGAGATGCAGCTTCTGGTAGTTGGTGATGTAGACGCTCGAGTTGGTGATATCCTCCTTTGACTTGGCGATCCGTGCCTCCAGGTCGATCAACTGCGCTTCTCGTACCGTCTGCTCGGCGACAGCTAAGGGAGCAAAGACGATCACTGGCCGGCCGGTGTGTGCCGCGACATGTCGGGCCCATTCGAGTTGCTGGATCGTTTTCCCGAGCCCGCATTCCTCAAAGAGCGCCATCTTGCCGAACTCGAGCGCGCGCAAGACGGCGTCCCGCTGAAACGGGAAAAGCTGCTTGTGGATCTCTGGCAGTTTCCCAAGCCCGTGCGCCGAGGCAAGGATCCGTTTGGTGGCGAGGAATTGGGTGTAGGAGGTCATGCGTTAAACGACGTTGAACAACGTTAAACGTTCTATTAAGCGGTGCGCAATGCGAAAAGTGTTGAAAATACGAACTTTTTTACGGAAAGCAGTGCTACAATGGTGTTACGATGGCTAGGATACTCGCTTAAAGTGCTGTGATATCAATACTTTAGCGATATTCAACCAGCGCCCTTTTAAGGCGTTGGTTGTGGGTTCGAGCCCCACCCAACCCAGACACCATTTCCTCCTCGTAGATGTTTGCAATATCCTGCGGATATGCGACTTGTGAAAGAGTTTTTCGTTCACCGTATTCGTAATTTAAGTTGGTTACAAAGGCTATAGCGGACACGCGGACTTAAGCATTCTGTTACAAAGTCGTAGTAACTCTGATACATGAAAGATACACCGATAGATCCGGAGCTGCTTTTCCCTCCGTTCAACAAAACTTCTGCACCCCTGACGATTGAAGAAGTGGCTGCTGTTCTCCGTAAAGACCAACGCACGATTCGTAGGTACGCCAGGATGGGGGTTATTCCAGGGGCCCGGCAAGACGTAGGCAAAGGCGGCAGATGGCGATTCAATCGCAAACAATTTCAATTGTGGCTCGAGAAGGGCAATCGATGAAAGCGAAACGCTACTACGCACGAAAAGACACCTGGCGCATCATCGTCCCTAGTCGGCTTACTGAATCAGGAAAAGACGAGGCGAGGTATTTCAAAAGCAAGGAAGATGCTGAGAAGGCAATAAACAGCATCTTTGTTCGCGGCCGCGTCGCAAAGGCGCAAGCTCTGAGCAATGAGGATCTTGCAACGGTTCAGGTGGCACGAGATCTCCTTGGCGGTTCAATGAGTAATCTGCTTGAGGCCGTTCGTCACTATCGACAAACCGTCCTTAACGTTTCGAAGAAAGCCCACCTCTTTGAATTGGTTCAAATCTTTGAAGAGCGGCAAATTCATGAAGGCAGAGCACCGCGGACGCTCGACGATGACCGACAGCGGCTTCAAAAGCTCTGTTCAAAACTCGGCAATATCGACGCCTGCCAGATGACCGAATCAATGCTGCGCCAATATCTTGAACAATACCCACCAGGAGGGAATCGCCGGTCGCATTACAAAACCGTGCACAAGTTTATCGCGTGGGCGCATTTGACTGGGTATCTCGCGTTCGATCTGATGGCGAAGATTCGACCAATGGATAAATGGGGGGTCAACAACGACATTATCGACATTGGAGACTTTCGCCGACTGCTCTTCGTGAGCTCGGGGTTGGAACCGATCACGCCAGAGGAAAAGCAGACAAAGAAGTATCTAGGGCTTTTGCCCTATTTCGTGCTCGGTGGACTGGCCGGAATGCGGCGCAGCGAGATGCTTCGCGACCGGGCTAGTCAGCAGATCATTGAGTGGACGGATATTCTTTGGACAAAGAACCTAATCAAGGTCCGCCAAGAGGTCGCCAAACATACGCGAGCCGCTGATCGGCGGCGCAATATCCCGCTGGAGCCGGCCGCCAAGGAATGGCTGCAACTGGTTGCCGAGAAATCGGGACCGGTCGTCAACTTGTACCAGTCGACCCATACGAAGCTAATTGCTGAGCTATTCGGGAAGTTGGAGATCGAGCTTCCCGAGAACGGATTGCGCAATTCATACGCTACCTATGCCCAGTCGTTCCGCTCAAGCGGGGATGTGGCGAGGGCATGCGGAGACCTCGAGTCGACGATCAAGCGATTCTACACCGACCGTTCGATCGAGCCGGACGAAGGCCGACCATGGTTTGAGATCTGGCCGGGGATAGACAAGAAGATTGTCCGGATGAACGCTGCGACCGCTTAGTCTACTTCTTTGGTCGCCTGCGCCTGAGCTTCGCCTTTGGTTGCTCTGGCGGATTGGCTATCGTGTAAAACTTCGGTGGCCAGACCGGCGGAGTACCAAGTTTCATCAGCTTATTGAACTGGTCGATCCACTTGCGGAGAATTTTTGAAGAATCCAGTTCAAGATCGAGAATTTCACCATATGCCAAAGACTCTTTTTCAAAGGTGGTTTTCTTGGCTTTCTCTATTTTGGCCCCGATGAAATCGTCTTTTAATTCTCTGGCCATCACGGTCCACAGGATTGCATAAAACCTCGGTGGGCCATAGTTCAACTCGGTTAAACTTTATTCAACGTCGTGTAACATCTCTCCTCGCAGCACATTGCAAAATATGCTCCTTATGTCCGTTTTGTCCTTGCGCAATTGTTCCAAAAATATCACAATCCCTAGCCCCAATAGAAACCAGTAATCAATCCAATGACTATGCGTATTCTGGCACATTTCTACGGACTACAGCACACCACTCGGCCGCCGCCGAGCCCGGAAAACAAGGAACCGTTCAGAGCTGCGAACTCCGAACGGTTCAACGGTCTCTAGAGACCACTTTCCTGTAACAGCGTCGTTAATAACCAAACGTTTGCGTGTTTGGCAAGACTTTTGTTCGAGCCTGAGCTTTTTCTCAGGGTTGGGTCTGATACTGTTTTTCGTCTTTTCTTTCAAGAGCAATGGGCTGGCGCAAGCTGCTCTACAAACTCGCCGATGAGCAAGACAAGGCTCGGGCGCGAGAACTGATCGGGCCTGAACGGCTGGCCGTTTTGCTGGCGCAGGCTGCGCTCGAGGGCACCGGCGAGCGGCTTGATGCTGAGGAGATTGGGAAACTCTTAGGCCTTTCAAAGAGCGGCGCGGTCAAGCGCCTCCGAAAAAACCGGCAGCCTCCTCCCCGTCAATAATTTTTTTAGGGCTTGTTCGGGCTTGTTTGGGTCATTCCGTGGCTCGTTTGGGCTTTTTGCGGTCACGCCGCAAGTGGACAAAAAACCGTGTGTATTCTCCACCACGGCCAAAAAAACCAGCGAATCCCTTATGACCGAATTGCTATTTCCTCCGTTCAACAAAAGCTCGCAGCCTCTCACGGTTGAAGAAGTCGCAGCGATCATTCGCCAGCATCCGCGCAGCGTTCGTCGGCACGCCAGGATGGGAACCATTCCCGGAGCATTCCAGGTCTACGGTAAGGGCGGTGGCTGGCGATTCAAGCGCAAGGCATTCGAACTGTGGTGGAAAGCCCAAGGAGGTGACGAGTGAACAACCTTGTCCCATTCACGTTCGACGAGCGCGAGGTGCGGACGCTGATCATCAACGGCGAGCCGTGGTTTGTTGCGGCTGACCTATGCGCGATTCTTGGATTCGTCAATTCGCGCAAAGCCGTATCTGATCACGTCGATTCTGAGGATAAGGGTGTAACCAAACGTGACACCCTTGGCGGCGCCCAACGGTTCACGATCGTTAACGAGTCCGGCCTCTATGCTCTAATCTTTGGGAGCACACTGCAGGAAAACAAGCGGTTCAAGCGCTGGGTGACCACCGAGGTTCTCCCTCAGATCCGCAAAACCGGCAAGTTCCAGGTCGACGTGCGCGGTTGGCTATCGACCGGGCCCAAGCCGTGGACCAAGACTTTTCCGGATCGCTACTATTCGGAGATCTTTCGGTTGCACGGAAAAGCTCCTGATCGGCAAAAGGAGCGCGAACCGTGGCTTGCGCAGCTCACGACGTTCCTGATCTACAACCGGATCGAGCAAGGAGTCCGCGAGACTCTGAACCGGATCAACCCGGTGCCAGCCGGCAAACGCTGGCGATCGCGCAAACTCCATCAGCACATCGCGCCAGGCGAGGCCGAGCAACAGTTCCGGACGTTGTTGGGTGAATGCGTCGGCGCACTCTCAGTGGCGGAGGACTGGGATCAATTCCTTTCAGTCTGGAACTCGATGCATCCTTTGGTGGAAGCACTGCCACCAGGCGTCGAGGCAGTCCTAAGCGATGGCCAGCTCTGGCTATTCAATTTTCTCAACCCGGAGACATCCAAATGACCCCCACGACACTCCCTGAAGCCCTGGCCGAGCTCGCCCTGGTCCGGGCCGAGCTGGAGCGCTGGCGCGCTTGCGTCAACACGAAGAGCCAGGAAAAGAAGCAGTTGGAGGCGGACCACGCTATCCATTTAAATATTCTTCAGCTTGATGACGACAGAAAGAACCAGCTCATCACCGAGGCAATCGGATTCATCACTGATCAGTGTGTTATAGCGGAGTGCATCGAAGGCTGGAATACCAGTAAGGAACGCAACTGGATTAACCGAGCGCTGGAGGCAACTACCGAATGAAACTCCTCCTCCTCTTCCTGGCGTTCACGCTCCCGACACACGCCGATCCGCTCTGGGCTGATAAGACGGCGCGGACTAATCAGATCGAGCGCAAATATCACATGGAGTTTGATGCGATCTTGCGGATCCACGGCGTCGACTACTGGGTATTCATGTGCGCCGATAAGGAAGCGCTGTTCGACCATTTCCCGGTGGTCGTACTCCATGATTCAGACGATCACGATGTTGACGTAGCGATCATCGCCGCGCGCAACTGCGCATCGTTCTATGACGCGCAGTTTAAGCCGCTGCCTAAGCCGGCTGCCTCACCCAAGGCGAGCCCGAGCGCAACGCCAGCCAGCGCGTTCACGGTACCAGTCAAGCCGCCTGAGGAGAGGTTATGAAAATAGAACTAAACGACCTACCCGATTTGTCATTTGGATCCCATGATTCATTCGAAGACGGGATTTGCATAATGGAAGCGGTTGCCTACGTGGCCGGTGAACCGTTCAGCGATCATCCAACCTGTGCATGCCCAGTGATGTCCAACTTTTTGCGAGCATGGAATGACGATCTAAATCAAGTGGATCGGCAGATGCTTAAGCCGCTGATTTCCAAGCTTGTTAATAGCAAGTCCACTCCTAAAATAGAGACAAAGCGTAAAGAGCTCATCAGCGACTGGTATTTCAAAGTCCACGCTCCGACCTGGCTTGAAATGGCGGGATTAACGGATCACGCAGCGGACGCTCGCGAAAACGGGATTAATGCAAACTGGGCCGCTGCCGGGGCCGCTGCCAGGGCCGCTGCCGGGGCCGCTGCCAGGGCCGCTGCCAGGGCCGCTGCCAGGGCCGCTGCCAGGGCCGCTGCCAGGGACGCTGCCAGGGCCGCTGCCTGGGCCGCTGCCAGGGCCGCTGCCAGGGCCGCTGCCGGGGCCGCTGCCTGGGCCGCTGCCGGGGAAAAACTGCGGCCGGCGGTCGAGAAATTGCAGAAAAGCGCGATGGAATTAATCGAGCGCTGTTTGGAGCTCAAGTGACTATTGACCTATGGTTGAACGGCTATCTCCCTCCGAGCCTAAATCGCCAGTTAGGGCAGCACTTTTGGCAAAACGTCAAAATGAAGAAGGATGCCAAAAGGGCGCTAATGGGCGCATTATTGTCGAAATTACGAGATGCTCAACGAGTCTCCTCGACGCCGACAACCTCGGAGGAAGCGTCAAATATCTCCTTGATGCAATCCGCTGCACAAAACTTATCCCTAACGATGATCCCGCCTCGATCGAGCTCAAAGTCAGCCAAATCAAAGTTGCCAGGCGCAAAGAGGTCGGGACGCACATCCGGATCACCAGAGCCTGATTTGTTTGATTAAATGCCTAACGCTTTATGAAGAAGAATATATATGATCCAGCGGTTGAAAAACCTATACTCAATACCTGCATCCAACAGACGCACGACATGTTATGCAAAGCATGGCCTGATTTTGCACAAGTGCGCGACGAATGCGGCGGCAAAGCAAAGATCGGAATCCGCTTCACTATTGATTGCGAAGGGATTTCACCCATTGTCAACGTTAAGCTGGGATTCTCCAAAAAGTTTGAGAATCAAACCGAATCGACGGTGGATTTAGGGCAAGAAGAATTCCCATTTATTCGCGAAGAGACAAAATGATCACCGTCGACGAACTCACCATCTGGCTCTTGTTCATCTCGGCCACATTCTTTCTCATCTCGCTAGGCGTGCTTCTCTACGCGTGTGCGCTGCTATTGGATCTCCGGCACAAGATCAAGACGTTCGATTGGCGGGCGCCGACACACTCCAACGGATACAAGATCCGAGAACGACACTAATTTTATGAAACCACTATTACTAGCGTTCTTATGTGTAGCCAGCGCTTTGGCGCTCACGCCCACGCCGTCCCCGACGCCTCTGGTGCCCACGCCAACCCCGTCACCCACGCCTGATATCTCGGTCATGGTGGCACGGATCAAAGCGGCTAAAGCGGCTAATAAGCCGTTTACGATCTATTACCAGGACGGCCAGGTGAACGTAGCTAACGGCAGCTATATCGCGCTCAACCCGAGCGGCAAATTCACCAACATTGTCGTGTTCACCGGTGACGACACGACTAACATGATCCCGGTCTTGCTGATCACTAAGCTCGTGCTCGTGAGCAACTATCCGTTTGATTAGAAATGACCAGCCAACAGATCACGCTCTCGGACATGGTCCAGTGCGCCGAGCGCGAGTACAACAATCGCCTGGGCGCTTATCCAGCACTAGTGCGCCAGGGCAAGATGACCGAGCGCCGGGCAGAGGAGGAACTCGCGGTCAGGGAAGCCATCTACCGGTATCTGAAACATGACCTCGAGGTGGTGATGCGGAGAGTCCAGAAACCTTTATGAATAACGACGCAAAACAACTGGTAACCCTGGATGGCAGGGCCAAGCAATTAGACAAGATTGCGGTGGAATTCTCTACCGCCCTGGCGGTAACCGATAGCCCTTTTAGTTCCGCTATTATGCTGGCTCAAGGGATTGGAGCTCTGCGCGAACTCCTGGACGACGGCATCATGCGAGAAATTATGAAACTAGCGGACTCTCCGTTGGGGTTTTTAACTGACAGGGGGCCGTCGGCGCGGACACGGGATGGAGGTCCAGTAAAGCCTTATGAAATATCCGAGGTCCGCGATTCAATCATCGAAGCTGCTCTTCGAGGATTTCGATGTGCCGGGAACGAATTTAACATCATATCTGGAAGATTTTACGGTGCGAAAAACGGACTACACCGAAAGGTTATCACTTTCCCCGGGGTTACGGATTTCAGAGAAGAACTTGGTATCCCAAAGCTCGCCGGCGACCGTGGAGCAATCGTCACGGCCGGGGCAACATGGATCAAGGACGGAGTTGCGGACAAACTATCGCGCGAATTTGCAATCCGGGTAAATGCCGCAATGGGAGCCGACGCCATACTAGGTAAAGCCCAAAGGAAGCTTTACGCCGCGGTTTTGAACCGACTATCCGGCATTAGCACTCCGGAAGGGGAGGTGGTCGACGAAATCGTCACGACGGTTGAACATCGAACGCCGGAGATCAAGAAACCTGAGATGACGCCACCGCCGGCCGCTGCACCTGTTCCGCCAGAGAAAGCCAAAGAGCGGATCATGGAGATGAAAGAGGCTGCTCGCACCCCAGCGCCAGGGCCCGCACCGACTGCACAAGAGGAAGTCGGGCAAACCAAAGAGTCCAGCGTCGGCCAGTCTACCGCGGAAATTGTCAGGGACAAGCTCTCGCAGACGCTGTTTACGGTGAACGATTTCATGGCCGTCTTGCGGCTCAACAAGCTCGCAACCATGGAAAGCACGATCGACGAGGTGGATCCCAAAAACCTTGCGGTGGTCCTCGATGACTGGGATACGGCGCTCGAGCAGATGGAGGCGCGGGCCGTATGAACGCGGCGGAGGTCGACGAGCGGGCTGGGCTGCCATCGGCGAGTTTTTCGCTCAAATACAAATGCCTTGGCGCCTGGAACCTGATCCAGGCCTGCAAGAAAGCTGGGCTTTTCACCGACGATGGCGGCGCTGCCGCGGAGAGCGGAACCGAGATCCACCGGGCGCTAGCTGGCGAGGACGTGGAGCTCAACGACAGCCAGGAGGACATGCGCCAGACATTGACGCGAATCGAGCTCAACACAGTCGAGGCGCTTTATCCGGGACTCATGCTCTACGCGCGGGAACGGCGCATCTGGTTGCGGCGCGGACTCAAACCCGTGTTCAGCGGTAAGTACGACTCGGCCTATGCAGACACCAAGCTTGAATGCGCTGCGATATTTGATTCAAAGACCGGCCGGCTTGAGGTCGACGCCGCCGAGCGTAACTATCAGATGCGTGACCTGGCCGCGCTCTGGCACTACGAACGCCCAGCGACTCAGCAAGTGGACGTCGTCGTCATTCAACCGCTGATTACGCACGAGCCATCGATTGCGCGCCATCACTTTGACGAGCTCGGGCAAGCGCTGGCCGACTTGCGGCTGAACCTCGAGCAGATTGCCGATCCGGACGCTCCGCGCACGCCCGGGCATCACTGCCGGCACTGCGCGGCTCGGGCTCATTGCGACGAGGCAAAGTCCTATAGCATTCAAGCGCCGCGGGTCTTGCTGCAGGCGATCGAGCGCGGTGACATCGTTCTCCCTCTGGGCGAAAAAGGCCGCAGTGTGCTGGAGTCAATCGACGTCGGCTACACGATCCTGGATAAACTCTGGGACGCTTACGAGGCCGCGGTGATAGCCGACCCGGCCGCGATCCCGGGCTGGATCATGCAGGAGGGCGCCGAACGCCGGGAGATCGTCGACTACGTCAAAGCGCGAACGATCCTATTCGAGGCAGAGGTTCCGGAGGAAGACCTCGATGCCGCCAGCGTGCTCAGGCTCGGCGACGTTGAAAAGTCGTTTCTCAACCGCTGCGGCATGATTCAAGCCAAGGGGAAAAGGAAGTTTAACGACCTGCTTAGGGAGGTGATCAAGCTCAAGCACTCCAAAGCTAGTTTACGGCCGGTGGCGCAGAGAGGAAAGCGAGCGAAAAAATGAAATCTTTGGCAAGGTGTGGCGTGCTGCAGTGCGGTTCGGTAGGGCTCGATTCCGGCTCGTCGGTACGCGGAAAGCCGCCGGTCGGGAAAACTGGCCGGCGGCATCCATTGGGAAATGATTTTCAGTGAAAGGAAAACCAAATGAGCAAGCAAATAACTAAGACAAAAAGTAGTGAACCGCAAGTGATAGACGTTCTTAGAATCTCGATGGGACGCATAACGTTTTGCGTACTCGGGACGACACCGATGATTATGAATCGGATGTCAGAAAAGGCTCGGCAAGAATTGCTGTTGCCAGGCCGCAAGAAAAACATGGCCGAGCGATCGGTTACTCTAAAGCATAATCCGCCGGAGGAATTCAGGCTTTCGGCATATCGTACACTCGAGCAAGGTTCGCCGACCAGGATTATTGTTCCGGGAGGCTCGTTTGCATCCGCCTTGGCTGATGCGGCACTTGATACTCCTGGCGCTACCAAGGCTCAAATGCAGCGGCTAACCAGAGTTCCGGACATCAATGTCCCGCTCTACGGACTGCCAGAGTTGTTTATGGCGGTGGTCCGAACAGCGGGAATCAACAAAACGCCGGACATCCGGACTCGGGCGATATTTAAGGAATGGGCAGCCTATGTCCATGTGACCTACGTTAAAGACCTGCTGACCGAGCGCAGTATTACCAACCTGTTTGCGGCGGCCGGATTCATTTGCGGGATCGGCGACTGGCGTGGGCAAAAGGGCGGCTCCTACGGTTCGTTTGAGCTGGTCAACGAAGACAATAAAGACTTCCAACGGATTATTCGGACAATGGGTAAAAGTGCCCAAGATAAGGGATTAAAAGAGGAGCATCCGTATGATTATGAAACCGAGGAACTGCTCTCGTGGTTCCGCTCCGAAATGATCATTCGGGAAAAACAAGGAAGCAAAGAGATCGATGGCATCCCGGTCTTTAAAAATGGCCGCAAGCCGACAGTCAAAGTTGAAACCGAAAACGGAGAATTGGTCGCATGCTAACACTGGAACAAAAGAGATTGGCGATCGAAGAGATCGAGGCAAGGCACGGCACCGCGTCACCGAATATAGTGGTGAAAGAGGCCGTGAATCCAAAGCACGTTTTGCATCCTCTATTTGATTGGAATGACAAATCAGCTGCGCACAAACACCGACTGGATACAGCTCGCAACTTGATCGCAAGCGTGAGGATCGTCGTCGAAATCGATGATCATGTGACAAAGGCAATCGCCTACGTGCATGACCCGGCGGCCGGCCGCAACCAAGGATACGCGTCCATAGCAAGCCTTGCCAAACGGCGGGAGGACGCACAACAGGCGGTATTAGTGGAGTTAGAGGGAATCATAGCTAGAATCGAACGGGCTCGGTCAGTCGCGACGGGTCTCAATCTCGAGGAATATTTCGAGGCGATGTTGCGTAACGCTACCACGGCCAAGATCCGAATTAGCAAGCGCAAGAAAGCGGCATGATTAGGGAGAAGCAAGGCCGGCATGGTGCGAGAAGGAAGGGAAGGCACGGACGGGCGCGCAAGGTCGGTTAAGACGCGAACTGGCGCGAAAAAGCAAGGCAGGCGGGGAGCGGTAGTTAATTTGGCAAGCGCTGGACCGACTTGATGAGTTAGGTAATGGCAGGCGCGACGAGACGCGGCCGGAACAGGCAAGATTTGGCTGGGACGTGGCAGGCGAGGAATGAGATAGGCGCGGAGCGACCTGGTGGGATGGCTCGAGGCTTGGAGAGCGCAGGCAGGCAGGCGAGGACAGGCTGGGGATCGATGTGTTTGGGAGAGGTGAGGTCTGGCGAGGCGCGAATGGGCAGGCGCGTCTCGGCCGAGGGACTGGAATCGGGATGTTCCGGTAAGGCGAGGCATGGAGAGAATTGGACAGGCAGGCGAGGGAATCGAGGCGCGAGACGTTCGAGCTTGGCGCGATGCGGCGAAGCCTGGTCTGGAGTGGTCCGAAAAGAAAAGGCAGGCCCGGTCTGACTGATAGCGGAGGTCAATCCCTCTGGCGGATCCAAACAGTAAATGAAAATGAAAGGAGTTCACTAAAATATGCCGAACCGAATCATCCGTGACGGGATCCGTAGATCTCTATTCCAACAGCCATGCCGAATTTGTGGCCGACCGGACGACATAGAGATAGATCACATCGTTCCCATGGCTCGCGGCGGATCCAATGACGTCGATAACCTCCAGCCTCTTTGCAGGGTGTGTAACGCGATTAAGGGCGCCAGAAGGGCCAATCAAGACGTTCTGGAGTGGATCTCCAAGCACAAGAAATTATTCGAACTGAAGCAGGCAGCCAGAACGAGCAGGCTACAGGCCATCCTCCAGGGCGGGTATTTCTAAATGTCCGCCAAGCTGCCATGGTTCCCGTTTTTTCCGAACGATTACCTGAGTGATTCCAACGTAATCGCGATGAACCGGGCGCAGCGGGGATCTTACGCCAATCTTTTGTGCATTGCCTGGAATATGCAGCCCAAAGGAACGCTGCCGGATGACGACGAACTGCTGGCAGCGTGGGCACAGTGCAGTGCCGAGGAGTGGCTGAACGACAAACCCTACGTCATGAGATCCTTTAAACTCGTCGACGGCGTATGGACACAAAAGAGGCTCTATCTGATCGGATCCGAGCAGGACGACTTCCACAATAACCGAGTAAAATCCGGTCGAAAAGGTGGCTCAGCTAAAGCTCAGCTAGAGCACAGCTATAGCTCAGCTAAAGCTCAGCTAAAGCTCGCCCATAGCTCCGCCTTAGAAAACCAAAACCAAAACCAAATAACAGAAGCTAGCTCACGCGCGCGCACACGCGAGCCGGCCGGTTCAGGCAATGGAAACAAGCCACATTCACCAAGCAAGCAAGCAAGCGAGCATTTGTTGGATCTTTCTGAAGCAAGCATTGAAGAGCTGCAAGCCGAGCACCCGAGGCTTGGGGTGCGCGCGCTGATCCCAGTGGCGGCGAAGAAGTGCGCAAAGCGCCACCCACAAGGTGGTCCGATGAAGCTCCCGTTTTTCAAAGCGTTCCTGGACCGGGAGGAAAAGAACCTGGATCCGCCGGGACTGATCGAAACAAGGAAAGAGAAAGCCGAGCAGATGGAGGAAGCGGTGAGAGATCGCAACTTAACTCCGGAGGAAGAGGACGCGATGCGCAAGCAGATGGCCAAAGAACTTCGAAAATTCCGCGCTGAAGAACTATAAAAAGTTCCACGCGGAACAATTTCCATAATTCACTAGCTTTCCCGACCGAACAGCCGTCAATTGTTTCCCAGCTACCTTCTTTTCAAAGGAAAGGCCGAGCAGCAGCACATTGTTGATTCACGAGTTCCCTCCAGTGACACCCACGCTTTGTCCTTGTGAGAGAGACCGCCATGACTGCCAAAACTACATCAACTGCGACCGGTGAATACATCGTCAAGAAGTGGACGAAGATGTTGGCGCATAAAGACGCGTTGATTGCTGAGCTCACTGACGCGCTGGCAGCAAAAACCTCGTGCGTGGAGGATGCGGACAGCACGCTGGTCGAGCGCGGCCGGGCCGAGGTGAAATCGTGCTCGAGCTACCACGAATTCCACCGATGAACCTCATTTTACAAATTCCCGCCCTCGACGAGGAGAAACTCTCCGATTGTGTAACAAGGCCAACAACACGGTTCTGTCTCGGAAATTCAAAGTGTCCTCCGACATGATCCAGAGAATCAAGACGCGGCGCAATTGGACTCACGTATGAACGAAAATCCGATCCAAAGCTTTCTAGATCTTTTACAACACATCAATTCCAACTTGGCGCAGTTGGTCTTGTTGCAACAAAAGCGCCTTGAAAACGACCTCAATCGCCCTATGCTTACTGCCTCCGCTCTAACTGATCTGTTTGCGCTTGTCACTGCGCTGATCAAAGCCAAGTCTGATGACGACGCCAAGATCGCCTCGCTGAACTCCCAGATCGCCGCAAAGACAGCTAACGACGCCTCGCTGAACGATCCAGCCCTCCAGGCACAACTAGCTGAGCTTTCAGCCGCTGCGGCAGCTGCAACTGTTGATCCCAATGTTGTAGTTCCCGTCACTCCTGTGGTTCCGGTCGTTCCGCCAGTCGACCCTGCCGCACCCGTCGCCACCGACCCCGCGGTGCCAGTCGTCGATCCAAACGCTCCGGCAGCAACCCCGTAGTTTTTCACGCAGATGGTGCGCATAGCCATGGTGAACCTGACAGTCCGGTCTATTGATCGGACTGCCAGCGGCTGGAGGGCGGTAAGCTTGTGAATGCTCTGCTCACTTGGATCCAACAGAATCCGA
>Ga0210410_10000539_pt1 | contig 41066 bp, 29 predicted proteins | sample IncBWC4MmetaG_FD_161058 | JGI IMG/M metagenome (GOLD analysis project Ga0210410, IMG submission 161058) | Forest soil microbial communities from Barre Woods Harvard Forest LTER site, Petersham, Massachusetts, United States - Inc-BW-C-4-M | ecosystem: Environmental > Terrestrial > Soil >...
GTCGAGGGGGGCGCGCAACCAGCGCTGGTGGCCGTCGATGCTGATAGGCTGCAGACCCGCTTTGAGTGAATCGGGCAGGCGATCGTAGAGCGAGGAGCTCGCAAGCTGGACTCGTCCGGAGAGAACGACGAGTTCCACCTGGTCGAAGGTGAGCTGAGCGATCATTTCGGCTGGAGTGAGACCTTTATCGCGGACGGCGATGAGGTCCGCCACTGATCCGGCCCGAAGGCGGCCTTCACCATTGCGAAGACGTAGAACATTGGCGGTTCTGGCGGTCACCATTTCATACAGGGAGTTGGGAGCGAGACCGATCTCGTTGCGGGCGAAGGTGATTTCGTCCAGCAGATCGCCCGCGGAGGTGAGCGGAGAGTCGCTGCCCAGGACTACGGTGTTGATCGATTTGATGAGAGTAGAAGAAGGCGCACAGTGGAAGAGGAACTGATTGGAGGTAGGGCAGACGACAAGGGCTGAGCGGCGTCGATTGAGAAGCGCGACAGCTTTTGGGTTCAATGCCAGGCCATGTACAAGCACCGTTCGGTCGCCTAGAACCTGCATGCGATCGAGGTCGAAGATTTCCTGTGCGCTCTTCGCATCGACTCCTTCTGCAGCATGCAGCACGAAGGGGAGGTTGGGCGGCGTGTGATCGAAGTTGTGGATCAGGTTCGGATCCATCTCGAGCGAGTGGGCCCAGCCGAATCTGGAGAGGACGCGAATGGGGAAGTCGGCGGAGAGCATTTCCCGCGAGAGCGGGTTGTGATGACAGACGGTGGTTACGCCGCAAAGCAGATTGCGCAGGGCCCCCCACCAGAGGCGGACCGCCTTCGGCACTCTGCGATGACGGGCGATGAGGGAGGCGTGGCTACGATGAATCTCCTTTGCCCATTCGACGGAGTTTTGATACGGACCAGAGCCGAGGTTGGGGAAGAGGCCAAACTCGAGATGGTCGTGCGCGTTGACTAGGCCGGGGAGGAGAAGATACCCTGACAGATCGATGAGAGCTGCCGATGGAGAGACGGTATTGCTGCGTCTCGGCGACATGCTTGTGATGGACTGGATGTGTCCGCGCTCAATGGCGATAGACGCCGTGGTTGCGGCGTCTGGCCCGAGAGCGTAACTGGCCCCGCTGATATGGAGCGTCTCGGATTTTTCGGGAAGATGGTGCGGACGGGAGGTGGTTGCTGCATGTTTTCGCAGGTGCAGAATGTAGATGGCCGGAAGATTCGCGGACGAATTGTAGGATTCTAGTTTTCCATTTTGCTCGAAGGTCGCCTTCTCTGGCGAGTCAAAGCCTGGCTCGATGCGAGTAAGCAGTTCGAATCCGCAAGATTGAAAGGTGTCGGTAATCTGTTGGAGAGAGTAAGTCCTGGCCTGGATGTTTTCTTCCATGTCATTCGCTTTGAAGGACCTCTTCCAGTTGCGGGAGATTGCCGTGTCCGGATGCATGTCGGTTAGAAAGATTTGTGCACCGGGGCGCGCGATGCGATGGAGTTCTCGAGCGAAGGTATCTACACTATCGAGATAACTGAGGACGAAAGAAGCAAGAATCAGGTCGGCTGTAGCGTGCTGGACTGGCAGAGCGGTGCAGCTTCCGAGACGCAGCGTTGCTGACGCTCCGAGTTTGGCGGAGGCTCGCTGCAACATTTCGGTAGAGGCATCTACTCCAACTAAACTGGCAGGATGGTGTGATGCAAGAAACTGAAGCCATCTTCCTGTGCCGCAGCCGGCGTCGAGCACATCGAGGCCGCTAACATCAGGAAGCAATCGATTGAGAAAACGTTGCTCCAGTGCAAGGAGCGGATTCGGCTGCTCGTCGTAGACCTGCGCCCAGATGTCGAAGACGTCTGATGGAGAGACGGCCATGGTGGTCATAAACTTTCCCGTTTGGGTTTGCGGAGATTGATGAACTGGTTGGCCCATTGCAGCTCAATGGGGAAGCGATAGATGCCCAGGGCGTAGCGCCAGGAGCTGAGAGTTTTTAGGAGGGCGCGGCTCCACTTCGGAGCAAGTATGTCCTGGACTGTGGGCCAGCGTGATTCGACGACGATTTCAAAGTTATCGATAAGTTTTTTTGTCTTGCGTTTAAGCCACGGAGCCTGAGTGTCTATACGCAGGATGAAGTCCATCCACTGCTTGGTGGCGAACTCGGCTGGTGTAGAGGGGAATTTGATCTCGGCGTCGACGTTGCCGTACATGTTGCCAGGCTGAGGCACGGGAGTGTAGTGGTAGATGATGATCTCGGAGTCGGGATTGATTTTTTTGAGCTTGCGGATGAACGCGAGAGTCTCGCGGGTGTCGCGCTCGGGGTCTCCTGGATTGCCGATGACGAAGGAGAACTCGGGAATGATGCCGAACTTTCTTGTTCGTTCTGCGATGGTCACAGTCTGATCGGTGGTGATGCCCTTCTTCATCTCTTTGAGAGCCCAGTCGGAGCCGGACTCCGCGCCGAAGAAGATCATGGTGCAGCCGGCGCGTTTGAGGGCGGCGAAGGTTTCGTCGGAGTAGCGGGACATGATGTCTACGCGAGCCTCGCACCACCAGCGCAGGTTGAGATGTTCGATACGTCTAGCCAACTCGAGGGCATGATCTTCCCTGAGGAAGAAGTTCATGTCGTAGAACTGGACGGAGTCTGCGCCGTATTGTGTGACCAGGTGGCTGAGAATGGCGGCGGTGCGCTCCGGCGATTCCATGCGCTCCTTGTTGCCGTACGCGGCGTGGACGCCGCAGAAGCTGCAATTGAAGGGGCATCCGATGCTGGCATGATGGACTGCGGTGCGTTTGCCGAAGAAGGACGGCCTGAGATATTTTTCGACGGGTACGCGATGGAAAGGGTGCCAGGGGAACTCGTCTGGACCCTTCATGGGCCGCTCGGCGTTGTTGCGCGGGAGACCAAAGATGTCCTTATAAGAGAGGCCGAGGATGGATTCGAAGGAACGCGTTCCGCGAATTGCATCGAGGAGTTCGAGGATGGTGTCTTCACCCTGCCCGCGGACGATGTAGTCGACGTACTTCGCATTGAGCGCGGAGTCGGGATAGACGGAAGGGAAGTAACCGCCCCAGACGATTTTGATGTGAGGATGCAGGCGGCGAATCTCGCGGGAGGCCTCCATCGCGGCGACCATCTGTGGGCCGGGCATAACGGAGACGCCGAGTAGTTCGACGTCGTGAGTGGCGATGAGCTTAAGAATGATGTCGAGCGGATTGTCGTCGAGGTTGCCATCGACGATCTCATACTCTTCGCGTCCTTCGAGCACGGCAGCAATGGCCAATATCGCAAGCGGAAGACGGCGGTTGCGGGGGCGGGTCGCGCGGGGATTGAAGAGGATGATCATAGCTGCACTCGTTCGAAGTGGAGGAGGACGTGGTCGCCGAGCACGCGGAAACCAGGGAGGCTGGAGATGGCCTTGTCTATTGTGCGGAACATGCTCAGTAACTTCGGATGGTTGCGAATCCAGGCTTCAACGTAAGACGGTGGAACGGTGACGCCAACGCCCGTGCAGGAACGTATGACGAAGGATGGAGAGAATAATGTTTGAAGATTGCGGACAGTGGGGTAGTAGACATCGACGGTGAAGTCGCCCGCCTTGGCGGTGGTATGGCCGGAGCATCTGCGAAAGGCTTTGCGGAGATTTCCGTGCAGGGTGAACCAGATCATCTCCCATGGGCAGAAACGGGTTGAGAGACAGATGAGAAGTGGAGCGCCGGGGGATAGCAGGGTCGCGAGATCTTCTGCCGTCTGTCTGAGGTCGGCAACGCAGTTCAAGCCGGAGAAGTTGGAAAAAGCGCCATCAAACTTCGTTACGTGTTGCAGTTCGTGTATACGCTCGGTGGGAAGGAGGTTGAACTGTACGGAGGCATGAGGCGCTTCTGTGCGCAGGCGGTGGGAGGCGATTTGGATCATCTTCTCGGACGCGTCGCAGGCGGTAACGGAGACGTCATTTCTTGCCAGGAAGAGCGCGTCTTCGCCTGTGCCACAGTTGAGTTCGAGGATGTGGTCGCCACTTTGAAAGACGCGCGTTAGCACGCTCCACACGGTGTCGCGTTGAGCACGTCCGATCATGGAATTTGTAAAGACGTCGTCGTATTCCCTTGCCATCTGGTCGAAGACGAGAGCTGCCGGCGGCTGCGCCATGGCGAGTGGGGTCATGCTTCAACCTCCATCAGAGTGGAGTGCAGACCGTCGCGTGAGAGCTGTATCTGATTGCGAAGAGTTGCCGCAAGGTCGGAGTCGGCCGCTGGTGTTCCTGCCAGGCGTGCAAGTTGGACCTCGTCTCTGAGCAGTTTGTCTGCGTAGCTGTAGAAGGTTCTGGAGTGGCGGCCTTTGATTTTGATCTCGCGATCGGAGCTTACACCCCAAGGCTTGAGCTGCACGAGGCGGTCGGAGACTTTCTGGTAGTAGGGAGTGCCTTTGATGGGATAGGAGACGGTGGTGAAGAAGATGTCAGGCTTCGTAGTGCTGACATGTTTGATCGTAGCTTCGATGTCGTCCAGCTCTTCGCCTTCGTAACCCCACATCAGAAACATGCCGCTCTCGATGCCGCGTTCGCGGGTGAGGGCGACGGCTTGTTGGACCTGCTCCACCTTAACGCCGCGATCCATGGCGTCGAGGATTCGTTGGGAACCGCTCTCGGAGCCGATCCAGACGCGGAAACAACCGAGTTCGGCGAGGAGGTCGAGCATCTCGGCGTTGAGACGATCGGCGCGGGAGATGCACTCGAAGGGAATGCGCAGGCCGCGGCGTCGCATCTCTGCGGCATAGTCGCGAATCCATTTGTGATTGATGGTGAAGACGTCATCGGAGACCCAGACCATGTCGGGGGAGTAGGTTTGAAGGAGCCACTCCACTTCGTCGACGACGAGCAGGGGATCACGGCGGCGATGGGTCTGGCCAAAGACCTGGTGGCTGCACCAGCGGCACTTGTATGGGCATCCACGGGCAGTGATGAAGTTGACTGAACCTTTGCCGTGAGCGTCGCGCCAAGTCTTTACGTAGCGGCTGATGTCGATGGTTTGACGGGCTGGCCAGGGCTGGCCGTCAAGATCGGCGATCTGTGTGCGCTGTGCTGTCTCGTGCATGTTCCCGGCTGCATCGAGATAGGCCAGGCCTGGAATGCTGGTGCAGTTTGTTGCGCCGGTACGGAAGGCTTCGAGCAGATCCTGCATGGTAAGTTCGCCTTCGCCGAAGACGACGAAATTCGCGCCGGCCTGGAGATATTCAAGAGCGTAGGCACCGGGTTCAGGACCGCCGACGATGGTCCTCCAGCCGGCCTCGCGGGCTACTTTGAGGATTTCGACGACGTTGCCGCGTGTCATGAGATTGGCATAGATGCCGATCGCGGATGGGGTCTCTGACCGGAGATGTTGAAAGAGAATTTCGCGGTTGGAGAAGGTGGTGTCAAAGACGTCGACGTCGAAGCCCTGCTTTCGCAGGTGAGAGCATAGGTACAAGATGCCGAGCGGGGCATAGGGCTTCATGATCTGAAGCTCCTTCGGATCTTCGTAGAGGAAGTAGCCGTGCGTGAGCAGGAGCTCTGCCATCTAGATTTGCCTCCCTGCCGTGGCCAATGCGTGGAGCGGAAATAAATTTTGAGTGCCGGTGTCGGCGGAGACGCTTCGGCTGAGAGTTGTGGCCTCGGCATTTCTCGTCTTCGGTTCAAGCTCAAAGACCTGCTGCCAGAGGGCGCCTACGTCTGCGACGTTGGAGGAATCGTCGTTTTTCCAGGAGTTGACCTCGGCATGGAGAGCGTTCCTTAGCGCCTTGTAGAACTCGTCTTTATAGGTTGCGCGAAACATGACACAAAGGTCGTCACTGTCGGTCCAGTTTCGTTTGGCTCCGATCTGTTCCTGGACGCGCTCGTAGAAGACGGTGCCGGGGAGAGGGTACGAAAAAGAGATTCCAATGTCGTCGGGGCGTGTGTTGCGGACGAGCGCTATCGTCTGCTGAATGTCCTCCCAGGTTTCTCCCGGGTAGCCGAATTGCAGGAAGTAGCATGCGCGAATGTCTTCGTCCGCGAGGAGGGAACGTGCGGAGAGGACATCGGAGATACGCAGGCCTTTGTCCATTGCGTTAAGAATTTTTTGCGAGCCCGATTCGACGCCCATCCATACTTCGACGCATCCGGCGCGTTTGAGTCCAGCTACCGTGGTGTGAGTCATCAGATCGGCTCGGGACTGAATCTTGAAGGGTAGCGCGCAATGCATCGCCTCAATCTCATTGGCAAAGTCCTGTACCCAGTGTTGGTTGAGAGCGAAGACATCATCCCCAAACCAGATATGTTGTACCCCGTACATCTCTTTTAATTCGCGTATCTCGGCTGCGACGGAGCGGGCCGGGCGGATATGAAACTTGTTTCCCGAGATTGGCTTCGCGCACCAGTTGCAGCGATACGGGCATCCACGGCTTGCGACAACATTTGCAGAGAAGTGGCCGTGCGCGGAGGTCCAGGCCTGACGATAAGGTTCAAGATCGATGAGTTCACGGGCTGGTTTGGGTAGAGTGCTCCAGGATGCGTTCTTCGCTGTCCTATCCGCGCTTTGAACGGGAATGCCTCCGCCATCAAGGTAGACGAGGCCTGGGATATCAAAGTGCGGATGTCCGGAGAGGATCGCGGAACAAAGCTCGACGAGCGTCTGTTCAGCCTCACCGCGAAGAACAAAGTCAACTCCGTTGCGGAGGTAGGCTTCGGCTTGATCGGTTGCATCGGAGCCGTGTGCGATGACGACGGCTCCAGCTTCGTGAGCCTTGCGAGCTAGTTGCCAGGCTAGTTCGCGCATACGTGTGAGGCACATTTTAGAGAGGAAGTTAAAGTCATCCTCGTAAATCGCAACTATTTTGGGGTGCAGCTGGTTTAGCGCGTCCGCAAAGCCGGGTTCAGGGGCTTCGAGCATTGTGTCGAAGACGGCGACGCAGATATCTCCAGCCCTTAGCGCGGAGGCGGCGTAGAGAGTACCGAGTGGCGCATACGGCTGCATCTTGCGCACCTGCTTAGGGTCGTAGGGCAGATGGTACGAATGGGTGAGGAGCACGTCGGCCATTGATTACCTCCTCCCTTTTCGGTTAGCAGGCATTGGCAGGCTCCTTAGGAAGCTCCTGGCCTGTTACGAGCGAACGACGCAGGATGATGCGCTCGGAGAGATTGGAGAGCCAGAGCTCCCACGGGAAGGAGTAGCGGCTGGAACGCAGCCGCCAGCGGATGGGGGTATGGACGATAAACCGAACTGCACGGCGCAGCAGGGAATGATTTTTGTGCCGGCGATCGATCTGGTTGTTCAAAAGGAAATAGTTGAGCATGCGTTGAAGTCGCGCCAGCTCTTTCCCCTTAAGCCAAGGAAGCATGTTGGCCCCCAGGGGCATGTCCATCCATTCACGGAGACTCTTCGGTTCGGGGACACCCATCTCGCGGAGCTGCGGCCAGATGGGAATACCTGGATAAGGCGTGAAGATGTTTGGGGAAAAGCTAACGTTGGAGAATTGACGACCGATGTCGCTCATGGTCTGGAAGGTGATGATGCGGTCCGCCTCTGTCTCTCCGGGATAGCCGAAGATCAGGTTGAAGGTGACACGAATGCCGCCGAGTTGTGCCTTGCGTGCGGTCTCGTACATCTCGTCGACACGCTGGTGGCGTTTGTTCATCAGCTTGAGAACCGACTCAGAGGTCGACTCTGTACCAAAACCCATATGCGATACACCGCTGGCGCCGAGCAGGCGGACATCGTCTTCGCTCATGCGACAGAGGAAGTCTGTCGATGCCTGGAACGTCCATTTAAACTTCACACCGGATGCGAGGATGCCACGAGCGATCTCGAGCGCGCGGGGGAGTTGGACGGGGAAGTTGGAGTCGAGTAAGGCCACTTCTTCGGTGCGGTAGCGAGTGACCAGATCGATCATCTCCGAGACGACACGGTCAGCAGAGAGAGCGTTGAACCGTCTCTTATAGAAGACCTGATCGGTGCAGTAGTTGCAGGCGTAGGGACAGCCCACGCTGGTGGCGTAGGCGAGCTTGCGAATGCCGCAGAGCTTTTCGTAGGCATCAAAGTTGGTGAGATCGAAGGCTGGAATGGGAAGCGCGCCGAGAGGTTCTACTTTGCGATCGACGTTATGAGTACGCCGACCGTTGCTCTTCCACGAAAGTCCGGCGATGTTGTTGAGAGGCGCTTTGTGAGCGAGGGCCTGTGCCACTTCGACGATGGTGATTTCTCCCTGACCCCGAACGACCATATCGACGAAGGTTTCGCTTAGAGTCTCGTCGGGCAACAGCGAGGGGTGCCATCCACCGAAGATGACCGGGAGCCATGGCGTGTGGTTTTTAACAGCAGTGGCGACCTCGATGGCGCCGCGAATCATCGGGCCGGTGAGGACAGAGATGCCGACGCAGAGAGCATCGACACTTTCGCATTGGATCCGCGTCAGGTAGTCCGGTTCTATTGCGGCGTCAATCATCACGACGTCGAACTTTGCTTCGCGCAGAGAAGCGGCGAGCGCCAACAGGCACAAAGGCGCTCCCAGCGGGGGCCCGTCATATGGGGGGTAGAAGAGAATGACTTTGCCCTGGGTCAGCATGCCGCCTCCACTGGAATTTCATTGGGCTCCAAACGCTTCGCATCCACCACAGGTTTGAAACCGGCTGTCCTTTCCTTCAGTTTGTCGTTCAGCCAGAGCTCGACTGGAAAGCGGTAGGCACCGTGATCGAGACGGAGCCGGGCGGGAAAGGAGATGCACTTCTGCGCCAGACGTGTGAAGCGAGTGCGACGATCCGCACCGATCGGAATTCGATCGAAGGCAATGCGCAAATAGTCCCGCATCACCTGGAGCTGCTTATGGTCTTTGCCGTTGAGCCAGGGGAGCTTTGTGTATCGAGGAAAGAAGTCGGCCCAGCCTTCGAAGGTGTCTGGCGTAATAACGCCCAGTTCGGCGATCTTATCCATGATGGGAGCGCCGGGATAGGGGGTGAAGATGTTCGTCCAAAACTCGGCGCCCGGAAATTTACGGCAGACATCCATGATGAAGCTAATGGTTTCCTTTCGCTCCTTCTCGCCCTCGCCAGGGAAGGCAAAGATGATGTTGAACGACGGACGGATTCCTGCCTGAATGCAGCGGGCCGCGCTTTCGTAGATCGTCCCGAAGTCCTGAAAGTTCTTGTTCATCGCCTTCAGCACCTTGGGTGAACCTGACTCTGCGCCCTGACATATCTGATGGAGACCACTGCGTCGTAAAAGCTTCAGATCTTCGAGAGAGAGGCGAGAGGTGAGGTTCGTCGTCGCCTGGATGCTCCACTTGAATTCGGAACCCGCACGCACGAGGCCCTCGGAGATAGCGCGCGCGCGATCAAGGTCAACCAGGAAGTTGTCATCGACGATCCACAGCATTTCCAGGTTGTACCTGCGACTGAGGTCTACGGTCTCCTCGACAAACTGCTCAGCCGGCAACGCATTCCACTTTCGTCCGTAGACGCCTGCGTTTGTGCAATAGCCGCAGTTGTAAGGGCAGGCGAGGCTGGAGGTGTACATGGCCCATCGTTTGCCGCAGACTCGTTCATAGGCATCAAAGTCGGCGAGATGGTAGGCCTTTGGAGGCATGTCTACAAGGGGCCTGAGAGCTCGCTCGGGAGTGAAGACAAGCTTGTTATCTCGTTTGAAACCGATGCCTGCGACGAAGTCCGGCGCAGAGTTGTTTTTGATGTGTCCGACGAGGTCGAGCAGAGACTCTTCTCCCTGTCCTCGAACGACGTAGTCAATGTAGGGTGCTTGAAGTGTCTGCGTGGGCAGGAGCGATGGGTGCCATCCGCCGAGGATAATCGGAAAGTCAGGGTTCCATGCTTTGATGGCCTTGGCAATCTCAACGGTCTCTCGAATCATCGGTCCAGTCACCAGAGAGATGCCAAGGCATAACGCATCGCGGGCCTCTTCGAGGACGCGTTTTTTGTAGTCGGGGGTGATGGTGGAGTCGATGAGAACGATCTGGTATCCGGCGCGTATCAAGGGGGTGGCTACAGCCAGAATTCCAAGCGGCGCCGTAGCGTCGGAGCTTGCGAAGGATGGGAAGAAAAACACGATTTTGCGGGACCTGGGCACTGCAAACTCCTCGCTTATTCAGGACGATATGACTTGCCGTTAGAGCATTTGTCATGGTCGTGTCAGCAGTTTGTAAAGTTTTTCATTGCTGCCAGAATTGCCGAATTTCTTACGTTAGAGTTAGACCTGACAGGAGTGTCCATGTTGGTTTTCTCCATTGACCAAATCGCTCTGCCCTACTCAATGGACTTGTGTTTTGCGGGAGCGGCTTGTGAGCTTCGCACAAATTATTCTCAGCTAGCGAGAATGCTGGAGAATCTATCAATCTCGAAAGATTATGCCGTGCCTAGCGGATTCAGTATGCGGGTCTATGTAGAGGAAGCATCGGACGCAGTTGCAGGAGAGCCTCATTTTCGCGGATTACATCATGTCGTAACAGCGTCCTTTGGCAGTTCGAATTTATTTGTGTTCGATATCCTGCGACGTACCGTCAGCGCGAGAGTTTCGGCGGCGATTGGACGAGATGAACGCTTCTGGAAGGAAAAGTTGATACCGATAACACTGGGTGTTCTTGGCTCTGCGATGGGTCTGGTTCCTGTACATTGCGCCTGCCTGGAGTTGGACGGAGAGGGGTTATTGATTGCCGGCGTATCGGGAGCAGGGAAGTCTACGTTGTCGGTAGCCCTTTCGGAGATCGGCTTCAATTATGTCTCGGATGACTGGACTTATATGTCCCGGCGCGGCAATGGGATCATGGCACACGGAACATCGGCACCTGTGAAACTTCTACCCGATGCTGTAGAACACTTTCAAAGCTTGCAGGGGCGCAGCTTACAAAGGTCAATGAATGGAGAGTTGGCGTATGAGGTGGATATCGTTGAGGCGTTTGGCGCTCAGGTAGAACGAGTGTGCGAGCCTCGATGGCTGATTTTTTTGGAAAGGACACAGCGGGCAGAAGCAATATTTACCGCGACGTCGCACGGGAAGGCACGAACGTATGTCAACTCCAGTATCGAAAGATTGCCTTCGCAATTATATGAAGCAACTGCGATGCGGGAACAGACAATTGAGGCTGTGGCTTTGCTGCCTAGCTGGCACTTTCAGTATGGGGGTACCCCGCAATTCGCGGCAAACGAGCTATGGAAGTTCGTTGTTCATCGCAGGCAGGAGATCTACGCATGACAACCGAACCTTGCTGGCACCCCGATCTGCTCCGGCGATTTGTCCCCACACCCTATGTCTTCAGCACATGCGATGGTTTAAATCAATTTTTTGTTGAGTCGAATGATCTGGAGATTGCGCTGAGTGCGCGACGTTCCGGGATCCTCCACCGGCAATGCAGCCAGGAGCGCGGGCTTTTCTGCAGATTAATTCGAGATATGGCCGCTCCGGTGGATGCCTCAGAGATGACAATCGTCTCCAATGGGTCGCTTCGGGTCTTGTGCCTCGGGCAGGGAACGATTTTGATTTACGACCGTGAGAGGTTAGAGCTCCTTGGGTTCATCAGCCGCAATGTACGGGTTCAAGAGCTAATCTCGTCGTTGATCCCGACGTTACTCAGAGGATAGGTCAACAATAAGTCGATTCAGCCGCTTTTACAAAGAAGTGACAAACGGCACATTGCCTTATGACAACTGGGCTGGTGCACTCAACTACGTTGAATATGCGCAAGCGCAGATTGGCAAGAATACAGAGCGGCTTGTTTTGGTTTATAGGAGCAGAGTCTGTTCTTCCTATCTCAACCTTGCGGGCTCTTCCACGATGATATTGATTTCATCCGAAGAGGTGACCGGGAACGTGGCTTTGTATATGAATCTCAACTTGTGAAAGGTTGTAAAAATGAAATCAAGGGTTCTCGTAAAGACGATTTTCATCAGTTGCTTAGCTATCGGCTCGATAGCTCTCTCCGGATTCTCTTCGACTCCGGACGCTCCGCAGCGAATCGAGGTATCTGTGAAAAAGTTTGCCTACACTCCAGCAGAAATAACCCTGAAAAAGGGTGAGCGGGTTGTTCTCGTATTGAAGACCGAAGATGTGACTCATGGGTTGAAATTTAAAGAACTGAACCTGAACACGAAGTTCGAGAAAGGTAAGCCTTCGGAGCTTGCTTTTACTCCTGACAAGGTCGGCGATTTCGTAGGGCACTGTTCTGTGTTCTGCGGCTCCGGGCATGGTTCGATGACTCTCACGCTTCATGTTACGGAGTAACGATGCGACGACAGAGCTTAGCCTCGGCATTGAGTTTTCTTGCGATGCTCGCGGGGTGTAAGGCAAGCTCACCAAGCAAAGTGGAACGTGGCGTAATGACGTGGACAAAACATACCGTGTCCGTTCGCAACAAGTCGGAACAAAACCCTCTTCCAGCTACGGCAGAGAATATCGTTGCCGGGAAAGAGGCTTTTTCACACTACTGCGTCGCCTGTCATGGAATGGATGGTCAGAATACCGGAGTTCCTTTTGCAGATAATATGTCTCCTCCGGTGCCATCGCTTAATTCTTCTGAGGTCCAGTCCTACACTGACGGCCAACTGAAATGGGTAATCGATAATGGGCTTGAGCCCTCGGGGATGCCAGCGTCCAAGGGAATTCTCAGTGATGAAGAAATATGGTCGACGGTTCTCTTTATCCGCCACCTTCCGCCTGCGGGCAGCCTGGGCGATCCGCAAATGTACAGCAAATAAGCAGCAGAGATTTATAGAGCCACGAGAAAGGAGGCACTTCACGTATGAGTCGTCAACTTGCAGAAGCCGTGATTGCCACCTTCCGTGAAGCCAAGACAGAGGTTCACTACGACCGCCTTACAGGCTTTGGTTATCGGGAGTGGGCCGGAACTTATAGCTGGCTGGATGCCAGTGGTCTTGCTCTGTATTTTCTTGACCGGCTTCGGAAGCTTCGCTTGGACACTGCCATCCCTGGAATGGTCTTACGTCGGCTCGAGGAAAATGCTGCTGATAATCAGGAGAAGACCGTCCGAATGTTTGAAGAGTTTGTGAGAATTAACCTTGAATTTCAGGCGGCAGACCTATCCTATGTCAATCTCAAAGGTTTTACCTTAGTACCCGACGTATGTCCGGACGCTTCGTTACGATGCCAGTTTGATCTTGATTTTATCGTGGATTGTAACGATGTTTTCTCCAGCCAGAGAATATTGGAAACGCTGGACTATCGATTGGCTGGCACCGGAAGTACTGTCAAGGAGTTTAGAGCGGGAGGCAAACAAGTGCCTTCTGTTCGAGATCTATATAAAGCTAAGGCGCAGCGATCTGTAGAAATCCACTTATCCAATTGTTTTGAGAACGACGAGGTTCTGCTCCGGAATGGTGAACTTCCGTCAAGGCAAGTGCAAAGTTGTAACGAATTGAAATTTCCTACGCTCTCAGATTGCGATAAGTTTTGTTCGCTGGCACTTCATTTGTTTAAGCACCTCAAAAACGAATGGACGCGCGCTTCTTGGATTCTTGAGTATGCCAACTTTATCAATTTCCATTCGGAAGATGAGACTCTGTGGCTGGAGTTAGAAAAGCGAGTCACGCTAAATCCTGATATCAAAATGGCAGTCGGGGTGGCGACGCTTATTGCAAACCAAAGTTTTGATATACCTCATCTTCACGATGTTCTGAAATGGACGACTCAGGAGTTACCTCCACCTGTTCGTTTGTGGATTGAACGTTACGGAGACGATGTACTGTTTGCCTTGTTCCCAGGCTCTAAACGTTATCTTCTACTTCTGGAGGCGTTGTCCAGTGGCGGAGATGCGCAATCTCATGCGAGACGCAAAAAATTGCTCCCTTTGCATCGACCGCCTAAAGTAGCTCTTCAGTCCGGCGACGAGAGCTTACTTTTTCGAATGAGACAACTGTCCAGCGAAATTAACTACTTTTTCTTTCGACTATGGTTTCACATTGCGCAGGGCTGTGCTTACAGGATTGAAGCATCGCGCTGGAAGAGAACAATTGCTTCCTTGCAGGGTTGAAGGCAATTCATTCAGCTGCACGAATTGGTTGTGCGGTAAGCAGGTTGCAACAAAAAATAGGGAAGGTCACCCATACCTAAGTGACAGGGCGAAGCTGTAAGTGGGATTGTAAGAGTGGTTGCGGGTGGTATGCAACGACGTGAGCGGCTGTCAGGAGATTCGATGATGGTGAATATAGATCGGGCGGCTGCCTGCACAGAAACGTCTTTGAACTGGTATGCGCTTCATATCCGGTCCAGGCACGAGAAGCGTGTCGCAAAGCGGCTTGAATCACAGTCGCTTGAGACATTTCTTCCGTTACACCGGAGCCGGCACACCTGGAAAAACGGGGTGCATGTTGATGTCGACCTTCCTTTGTTTCCTTGCTATCTCTTTGCCAGAGCCTCTATTCATGACCGGATACGTTTGTTACAGCATCCTGGCGTCCTTGGATTTGCTGCTTCAACGACGAGGCCGACTGTTATCCCGGATGAAGAGATCTCCGTCCTACGAGCAGCGACGGAGAGTCTTAAAGCCGAACCACACCCTTATTTGAATAATGGTGATGCGGTGCGAATCGTGGCTGGCCCGCTTGCAGGAATGACGGGATTACTTACGCGACGTAAGCAAGAGTACCGCGTAGTTCTGTCTATTGAAGCTATTATGCGTTCGATTGTAGTCGAGGTTAGTGAGTTTGATATCGAACCTCAGGAGAAAAGGCGGTGAACAGCCCGGATGCAATTTATCAGGACATCGCAGGACGGAGTGAATAAGTGAGTACCGTGCAAAGAGGCTCTTTCATCTGGGACCGAAGAACAAAAGTTAACGTGACGGCAAGTCTTATTTGCGTTTTTCTGACGGCAGTAGCATCGGCACAACAGCTACAAGTTCCGAGTTTGCCGTCCGGTCTGCCAGCAGCCTCAACCTCAGCTCCATTGTTTGCGACTACACCAACCGCAACTTCAACTGAGGATGATAGAGCTAACGCTAAAAACAGCAGTAACGGAGCCAGCCCTAGTCAAAGTTCAAATGGCACTCTGACGGCTGCTCAAATTATCGGCGTCGTGCAGACACGGCCAGAGCTTATTGTAGATGTAAAGCAGGTGATGGCTGATTACCTAGAACAGCAGGGAAACCCGGTTCAGGTAGATTCCATTACCGATGACGTGCTGTACAGAGGAATCGCCTCAGACGCAGGCCTGCGCGGAGCCATCGCCGTCTGGCTGCGAGCTCGGGGATATGTGACTGAATCGGATTTTGATAGATCGGATCTGGATGCTAAAAGCTCAGATGATGTCACGGGTAACATGACTACGACTGCTCAGGGCCTCCCAAACTCATTGATAAGCGGCGCCGCTTCAGATTCATCACGCATCGATCTGGATCGAATGCCGAATAGCTCGTCCAATATCGATGGAATTCAGGGCAGAAGAAATGTGCCGAGGCAGCCTGAGGGTAGAGATGCGTCCTTGGCAGCGAAACCCGATCGCAATAATCCAAGCTCGGTGGAGGTCGTGCACCAGACCGCTCCGTACAATCTCCAGTCCCTTCGCGACCTCTACACGCAAGTTCCCGCACAAACATCGAAGCTAAAGCGATTTGGGTCCGATATGTTTCTAGATCGAGGGCTGGGAACGAAGCAGATGACTGTGGACATTCCGATTGGTCCGGACTACGTTCTTGGCGTGGGAGATGGCCTTATCATCAATTTATGGGGAGGGGTCTCTCAAAGCTTCTCGCGCACGGTCGATCGCGAGGGCAAGATCGTGTTACCCGAAGCTGGAACAGTTGTAGTGGCGGGTCTGTCCCTAGAGCGGGCGCAGGCTTTAGTCCAGAGTGCGTTGAGCCAACAGTTCAGAGATGCAAAGGTAGCTGTAACGATTGCACGGCTGCGTACAGTAAGAGTATACGTTGTCGGCGATGTACAGCGGCCAGGAGCTTATGACATAAGCTCCTTATCGACGCCTCTTAATGCGCTGTATGCGGCAGGAGGTCCAACGAGCATTGGCTCACTCCGTGTTGCCCGCCACTATCGTGGAAAGGAGTTGGTGCATGAAGTAGACCTCTACGATTTTCTGTTGAGGGGCGTGCGTCCGGATACGGAAAGAATCGAAGATGGTGACACGATTCTGATCTCACCTGCGGGGCGGCAAGTCGCTGTGGCAGGAATGGTGAAACGGCCGGCGATCTACGAGTTGAAAGACGAGACGAAACTATCTGATGTGCTAAACGATGCGGGCGGCGTTCTTGTATCAGCTTCGTTGAAGAACATCATAGTCGAAAGGGTAGGTACTGAAGGGCATCGAATTACGTTGAATCTAACGCTGCCAGAAGGCAGTACAGCAGAATCGTCACGAAAGTTGATGGATGAGTTCGCTATTCAAGATGGAGATCAAATCAGTGTTGCGCCAATACTGCCGTATAGCGAGAGGGCAATTTACGTTGAGGGGCACGTCGTACGTCCTGGAAAGTTTCCCTATCGTGATGACATGAAGCTCACCGATGTAGTTCATTCCTATCAGGATCTATTGCCAGAACCGGCTGACCGCGGTGTGATTATTCGGCTCATGCCGCCTGACCTGCGGGCGGAAGCGATCGACTTCAATGTCCCGGATGTACTAGCTGGAAATGAACAGATCCATCTTCAGCCCTTCGACACGATTCGTATCCTGGGACGTTATGAAGCGGACGGGCCCAAAGTGCAAGTGCACGGAGAAGTGCTGCATCCGGGCACATATCCGCTTTCCCGAGGTATGACTGTGGCGCAGCTCGTGCGAATAGCAGGCGGCTTCGATCGTAGTGCGTTGCTTGACGCCGCCGACCTTGCGAGTTATGACGTCAAAGATGGTAGACAAGTATTAAGTCGGAGAGATACGGTTAAGATCGGTGCGGCGGTGAATGATCCCGGCTCCAGTACAGACGTAGCTCTCAAGCCTGGTGATGTCCTCACGATTCATCAAATATCGGGGTGGAATGATATTGGGTCATCCGTCACCCTGGAAGGAGAAGTTAACTATCCAGGACCCTATGGGATCCAGGAAGGCGAGCGGCTAAGCTCTGTCTTGAAGCGTGCCGGAGGGTTCCGGGCGACGGCCTATCCGACGGGAGCAGTTCTTGTCCGCAATCAAGTTAAAGAGCTTGAAGATAAGAGTAAGAACGAATTGATCCACCAGATCGAGACGACGTCGGCCGGCGCCAGGCTTGCGCCAAGTCTTTCTGCACAAGATGACGCTGCAACTTTACAACTTCTCATTCAGCAGCAAAAAGCGGTAGTGGAGCGACTACGCAGCCAGCCTGCTATCGGACGACTTGTTATCAAAATCAACGCGAATATAGCAAGTTGGGAAGGTACACCTGCCGATATCGAGTTGCGCCGCGGAGATGTCCTTACTATTCCCAAGAAGCCAGGCTTCGTTTTGGTCAGTGGGCAGGTCTATAACGCATCCGCAATTACTTTCGTGCCCGGTAAAAATGCCGGGTGGTATCTGAAACGTGCTGGCGGAAGCACCGAGGGTGGAAACATGAAAGAAGTGCTAGTCATCCACGCCAATGGTTTAGTCGTAGGTAGACGATCGGGGGAATGGTTCGAATCGAGCGTCTTAGAGACAAAGCTTGAACCCGGGGATGTCGTTGTCGTACCCCAAAAGGTCTTTGGAGGATCGGCAACGTTAAGAAACCTATTTGCCTCCGCCCAGGTACTCTCTTCTGTTGGGTTCGCCGCAGCTCTCGCATTGCGCTAATTGCTAGCTATGCACTTTTATATTTCTCCCTTGAACAGCAGTCGTATGTCGGCTCAATACATCGACGTGATCGTCGCGATACGGTTGGTAGTCCAAAGAATGCAGGTCTGCCAACTGACAGCATTGAGGTATCACTGATGTCTACAGAGTCCCTTGAGCAAATATCTCAGTCGCGTCACCAAGCGACGCAGGATTCACCGGCAGTGCCAGAGAAGGCAGCCTGGGTGGAGAATGCTTCCTTATTTTGGGACTTTCGATATACCTTTGCTCGGGTTGCAGGAATTGTCTTTGTGCTAAGCATATTGCTTGCCTTGTCTTTACCGAAAGAGTATGTATCCGGGGCACGCCTTATGCCTCCCGAGCAAGGGGGAAATAGTGCGGCGATGCTGGCTGCATTAGTTGGCAAGACTTCCGCCGGTGGCTTGGCGGGTCTGGCTGGAAGCCTGCTAGGTGCCAAAAATAATGGCGCCTTGTTTGTTGCTCTGCTGCACAGTAGAACGGTTAGCGGACATTTGATAGACCGCTTCGATCTGCAGCGCGTGTATCACAAGCGCTATCGCGAAGACACGGCTAGACGGCTGAGTCGTCTGACCAAAATAACTGAAGATCCCAAGAGCGGCGTTATCACTATCGGTGTTACTGACGAGACTCGCGAACGGGCACGTGATTTGGCACAAGGATACTTAGATGAGCTGAACAATCTCGTTGCGAAAGTTAACACTTCGTCAGCACATCGTGAACGTGAATTTATTGAGCAGCGCCTGAATACTGTGCAGAGCGAGTTACAGCGCGCTCAATTGGAGTTGAGTGACTTCTCAAGTAAGAACACCACTATTGACATCAGAGAGCAAACCCGCGCCACGGTAGATGCAGGAGCAAAGCTCGAAGGTCAACTCATAGCAGGAGAGTCCGAACTCGACTCATTGCGCCAGATTTATGGAAACCAAAATGTGCGAGTACGTGCGGCTGAAGCGAGAATTGCGATTCTGCGGCGTGAACTGCAACGAGCAAGTGGAGAAGGCTTGGCGAATGTTGACGGGAAAGATATTGACGCCAGCCATCCATACCCGGCCTTGCGGCAACTTCCCCAGTTGGGTGTTAGCTGGACGAATCTCTATCGAAATGTCCGTATACATGAGACGGTTTTCGACTTGCTCTCGCAGGAATATGAGACTGCACGTATCGAAGAAGTCAAATCAATTCCCACAATAAGTGTTATCGATGTTCCTGGGCTTCCAGAAAAGAAGTCGGGGCCTCATCGCACACTGATCGTATTGATATCGACCTTTCTGTCTTTGATATTGACTGCAGTTTTTCTCTTGGCAAGACGCGCATGGCTAGAAATGGACCACGAGGATCCACGGCGGGTGCTAGCCACACGTATCGGCAAAACAATCCATCTTCGTCGGAGACGCAGTGTAGTATGAAACAATTCTGGAAAACTTGGCGCGTGAGACCTCGCGATCTGCAAAACCGTCTGACGAGTGAGACGCTAAGGCGGGGCTACACGAATGCTCTCTACGGTGTCGCTGACTACCTCGTTCTACCGATAGGGATGCTGCTTGCGGCTCCGTTTCTGCTAAAACATCTAGGGACGGCTCAATACGGTATTTGGATATTGGCTGGTGTGGCTGTCAGTGGCGGTGGAATCGTCTCTGGAAGCTTCGGCGATGCCGTCATCAAATATGTCGGAGACTGTCGGGGCAGAGCAGATTGGTTAGGTGTCACCAGAATTGTGCGCAGCATGATCTTTATTAACCTGATGTTAAGCGGTACTCTGGCCATCGCGCTTTGGTGTTTAGCACCCTGTCTAACTCGTCATATTGTCAAGGCTGATCCCGGACTACAGACAATTTGTCTGCAATCACTTCGTATCGGAAGTGGGCTGCTGTTGATGAGATCGATTGAAAGTGTGTTTATCAGTACCTTGCGCGCCTTTGAAACCTATGGAGCAACGGTCCGTATCTCCATCTGCTCACGCATAGTAATTCTAGTGTTCGCAATCGTACTAACCAGATGTGGATGCAACGTCGTGTGGATTATGATTGCCACATTGTTCATTTCAGGCGCAGGTACAATTGCCCAGGCCTTAGCCCTTAAGGCTAAGATAGGAGATTTCTCGCCGCTACCTTTATGGCATCCAAAGACCGTGATCAGTATTGCGACGTTTGGGTCATTCAGCTGGCTACAGGCGATATCTGCTGTGGTGTTCAGTCATGCTGATCGGCTCTTTGTTGGGCTTTTGATGGGTGCTCCGGCCATCGCTTATTACGGCCTTTGTGTTCAGGCAGCACAACCGATTCACGGCCTGATCTCTTCTGGAATGCATTTCTTATTTCCACATCTCAGCGCCCGTTATCCTGTTGCTTCTCTCTCAGAAATACGAAGTAAGGTAATGTTGGCGTTCAAGATAAACGGAGCCTTAGTATTTGCTCTGTCTTTACCTGTCATTGTCTTCGGCAGCCGTTTTCTTACATTGTGGATAGGGTCTACTTTCGAGCGGCCGCCGTTATTAATGTTTCCGACAATCGTCTGCGGTTATGCATTGCTAGGAATGAACATTACTGCGCACTATGCTCTGCTCGCAGCGGGGCACGTTAGAGTCGTAACGTATCTTAACCTCCTGGCCGGCATAGCCATGCTCCTTGTAATGGCGATACTGATCCCAAGCCATGGCTTGCAAGGGGCAGCGCTCGCGAGGCTCGTCTACGGGCCCGTTACCTGCTTGGCATACATTTACGTCTACAGAATAATCTCGCGGACGGAGCCGCACGGATTTTCGCCACGGGCGCCAACATATAAGCGAGCGATGACCAGTACCGACTAATACAGAGTCTGCAACTAAACAACCCATTGGCGATCGTAGTACGACAAGATTAAATGAAATACGCCCCCCTGATCTCCATCGTTACGCCGTCCTTTAACCAGGCTTGTTTTATTGAAGAGGCATTGGAAAGTGTCCGGCTCCAGAACAATGAGCATTGTGAGCACCTGGTGATAGATGGTATGTCAACAGACGGCACCGTCGATCTGTTGCAGAACCGGGTCAAGAATAAAGATGACTGGAATATGTTTTGGATCTCTGAGAGAGATAGCGGCCAGAGTGAAGCGCTAAACAAAGGCTTTCGCAGGGCACAAGGCGAGATTATTGGTTGGCTGAACTCAGATGATCGTTACCGAGCTGGTTGTTTTGAACATATTGTTAAGGCATTTGAAGACAACCCTGAAGTTGACGTTTTTTATGGCGACTACCTGATGGTGGACGAAATGGGCGAAGTGCTCGAAATCAGACGGGAGATCGAGTTTAGCGCATTCGTTCTTCTCTATCATCGGATATTGTACATCCCAACTGCTGCAACATTTTTTCGACGCCGGGTATTTGAAGAAGGCAACTGGCTTAATGAAAAGCTTCAATACGCGATGGACCTTGAGTTTTTTATTCGTCTTTTGAAACGTGGTTATCGTTTTAAACACATCCCGCAGCTTCTCGCCGATTTTAGAATGCAACCTAACAGTAAAACGTGCAGTTCACCAGATCGGCAGCGACTGGAGCACCGACAGGTTGTTTTTTCGACGGTTCCGTTTCTTTGCCGCCTCAGATCTCCAAGATCCAGGACTCTCATGCTCACATTGTTGCAATCAATAGCCGCTGTGAGGCGATATTCGGAGAAGATGCTCAGGGGCTATTACTGGGAGCAAGGCGTTTGAATAATAAGTTTGAATGAGATGCGAAGTGTTGTTATGAACCTATTAATCACTGCGATCTCCTCGGCAACAGGACCGTCGGGCATCTGCAGGCACGCTTACAATCTCGTGCGTTGTGCAGCTAGCGGTAACGAAGTGCTTCAAATCACCTTAGCTCTCGGAAGTTGGCAGGAATCGTACTTTAGGTCGTCATTTGATTTTGACAAGGTTCGGGTCAAAATCGCCTCCTTCGATATTCCTAACGATGCCTTCGCGAGAAACATGTGGTATCTACGGGAACTTCCAAAATTTGCGGAAGAAGTCGCTGCCGATATAGTGCATTTGTCATTCCCTGTCCCAATAAGACGAAACGCGATGCGATGTCCTGTAGTTGTTTCGTTGCATGACCTCTATCCCTATGACGAACCCGGCAATTTTGGTTTTCCGAAAGTGTTTTTCAATAGGGTATTTCTTCAACAATGTCTCAAAGAGGCCGACTGCGTAGCTTGCGTTTCAGAGACCACCCTCTCAAGGTTGAAGTTGCGCTTTCCTCGATTTGCTGACAGAAAAGCTGTGGTAGTACACAACTGTGTGACCATAGACTCCAATAAACCGGTTATCCCTTCGGGACGACGTAAATTTGCGCTGATGGTTGCGCAACACCGTGCGAACAAAAATATCCTACTGGCGCTTAGAGCCTTTGGGGAGCTCCTTCAACGAAGACGAATAGATGAACATCTATCACTGCTGCTGGTCGGCAATCACGGCCCTGAGACCGCTGCCATCAGATCCCTCATAAAAGAACAGTCGCTCGAGACGGGTGTCGAGTTGATAGAGGGAGTTAGCGATGGAGAGCTGCGGTGGATGTATGAGAATTGCGAGTTTCTGATGGCTCCATCTTCGATGGAGGGATTTGGTCTCCCTATAGTCGAGGGTCTGTTTTGCGGCTGCCGAGTTGTGTGTTCCGATATTCCCTCTTTTCGTGAGATCGGCGGGGATGCCTGCCATTATTTTGACCTACATGCCGAATCTGATTCTTCTGCCATGGTTGAGGCTATCTGCAACGCATTGGCAGAACCCGCGAGACCAGCAAAGCGGCTTGCCCGGTTTCTCATAGGAAACGTCGCCAAAGAATACATGGCTCTTTATGTTCATCTGAGAGAAGACGCACAAGACGCGGTGGAATGTGAGGAATAATTGACAGCGCAACTAACTGAACAGGTCAACGTGTTGGGCGTGGGAGTCCATGCTGTTGATATGCAGAGCACAGCATCGCTTTTGGAAGCGTCGATCAGAGGCGGTGGGAAGGAATATGTGTGTCTAACTGGTGTACACGGAATTATGGAGGCTCAGCGAGACCCCGGTTTGAAATCGATATTTAGCAAAGCTTTATTGGTCGTACCGGATGGCATGCCAACTGTCTGGATTGGGCATTTCCAAGGCTTTAGTGCAATGCAGAGAGTCTTCGGTCCCGACTTAATGATGGAGATCATAGGCAGGTCAGAGTTTCGTAACTGTGTTCATTTCTTTTGTGGTGGAGAGCCCGGTGTTGCTGAAAGATTGCGTGACGAGATATTGCGACGGTATCCATGGGTACAGATTGCAGGAACCTACTCGCCGCCATTTAGGTCGATGACGGAAATGGAAGAAGACTGCCTAAAAGCTAAAGTGCGGTCATTACAACCGGACATTATTTGGGTGGGGCTAAGCACACCCAAGCAGGAGCGCTTCATGGCACGTTACCTGCCTATGTTGGAGACAAAGCTGATGATTGGCGTCGGTGCCGCCTTTCTCTTCCATACAGGTGCAATTCAAGATAGCCCCAAATGGGTAAAAGATGCTGGTCTTCAATGGTTACACCGACTCGTGCAAGAGCCATTCAGGCTGTGGAAGCGTTACCTCTTGAACAATCCACGTTTCATCTTCTGTGCATTATTACAAATGACGGGGTTGAAGCAATACGCGCTGAAAGCAGAATCAAAGCGAACGCATCAGTGCAACTACAATTTGCGTTGACTATAAAGCAGGTCGTACCTGGCAGCGCGATGTTTAGACGCGCTATAGCCTTATCTCTCTTATGTCTTATTTGCAAGGAAACCAATGAATAATTCAGAGCTATCCACAATGACTCCGTCAGAGAGCGCATTTATCGCGCCACAAACCTTTTCCTATCCGTCATATTGGGACAAGTCACCAAATGGATGTTCTCAAGGCGAAATGCTGTCCGGCGATGGAGGCCGGGAAAACCGGGAGGTTGATGTTAATTTTGCGGAGGCAACTATCGATTACGGCGTTCGGAACTTGGATACAACCGAAATTCGCTCATCGCCGGAGGTCATGCAAGCTGATCTCGGTCTATGGTTGTTCTGCGGCTCCGCCAATCGGCATGATCAATGGGAGCGCCTTCGGAGAATCCCCGGAGGAAATGTTATGGCTCGCTATTTCGGCCTGCAATATTCGTCAAGTCTGCTGAAGCGAGTCTGCGATGTTATAGGGTCCTTGACCCTTTTGGTCATGTTATTTCCACTATTCGTTGTAGTTGCCATCTTGATTAAGATGGATTCTCCCGGACCGGTATTCTTTCGCCATCGTAGAATCGGCAAGAATGGTAACGATTTTATGTTGTGGAAGTTTCGAAGCATGAAAGCAGATGTACCGGAATATGAGGCATCTCCTCAAAGCGGCACGGACGATCGGCTAACGAGAATAGGTCGATTTATTCGTCGCCTGAGCATCGATGAGATGCCGCAACTCTTCAACGTTCTCAAAGGTGAAATGAGCCTTGTTGGACCGAGGCCGGAGATGCCATTTCTTGTAGCTCGCTATCATCCGGCCCATTGCGAAAGACTTGTCGCCCGACCTGGGATAACAGGTTTGTGGCAGATCAGTCCGGCAAGGGCATTTCCAATTCATGAAAACCTGCAATATGACCTTCACTACATACACAATCAAAATATACTTTTGGATTGCGTCATTCTTTTACGCACGATAACAGCAGTTATTTATGGCGTCGGCGCTGTCTGAATGGCATCAACTCGCCGTGGCAATGCAATTTCGTTCTCTCATGCCTTTATACGCAAATAAAGTTATAAACACCGTTATACATCTGCGCGGCCAACGGTCGGAGATGTCATTCGCTCGCTGGAACGTCGTTCTTGAATGGACATTGTCGGCGTTGATGCTGGCATATTTTGGACTTCATACTTTACCGGTCGCGTGGAGGACATTAAATACCGACTTTTCAAACTACTATCTGACAGCGCGCCTTGTACGAGAGAAGAGTGACACCTCGAGAGTCTACGAATGGATATGGTTACAGCGCCAAAAAAACCATCGTAATATCGATCAACGAGTAGTCTCCCTGGTGCCGATTACACCGTTTTCCACTCTCGTAATGTGGCCACTTGCTCCCATTTCTCCGTTAGCAGCGAAGCAGTGCTGGCTCCTTGTTAACATGGCCCTAATAGGGGCAGTAGCTGCTTTGTTGCGATCATTAACCCAACTGCCCTTTAGAAGAATTGTGTTGGTAGCGGCATTCAGCGTTCCACTCAATAAAAACTTTCTTTATGGGCAGTATTATGTATTGCTCTTGTTTGTCTTAACACTGGCGTGTTGGTGCTATGTACATCAACGGCGCTTTCTGTCGGGCCTGCTCATCGGCCTCAGCTTCGGGTTGAAGATTTTCCCTGTGCTTTATCTTGGGTATTTTTTGCGCAAAAGAAGCCTTAAGGCATTTGCTGGCGGAGTTGTCGGTGCAGCGGGGGCAGTGATTGCGTCTATCACGATATTCGGTTGGCAGGTAAACCAGGTCTTTATCAATCAGGTTTTGCGGTGGACGTTACGGGGCGAAGGGTTGGATCCCTTTAACCTGTCCAGCGCTTCTATTGCTACGCTGCTTCATCGGCTTTTCATTTATGAGCCACAGTGGAATTCAAATCCATTCATTCATGCGACGTGGCTGTTCGCGGTGTTTTTACCTTTAGCGCAAACTCTATTGTTTGCTCCTGCACTGTTGCTGGCCAGGCCTAGCGACTCGAGTCCTAGGCGGCTGCACCTGGAGTGGTCGGCTGTTCTCCTAGGCAGTTTAGCAATTTCTACTTTGCCCGCTGGCTATCATTTCACTCTCTTGATTCTCCCTGCGTGTCTTATGTGGAAGGCGGTGGAGGAACGTGGAGGGTTAGCGTTAATTTCCGCTTTTTTGCTTTTGTACGTGGCGATTGGATACCCCGGGTGGAAGGCAATTGGAGCCATGTCTCCGTGGGCACTATTCAGCGTGCCGCGGTTGTACCTGGTGGTTCTGCTATGCATCTTTGCATATTGGTTACTGGCATCACAGGAGCGCGGCACAGGAAGAGATCGTGATGTGTGGCTATGGTCGGGAGCCCTTGGCTTGTTGACGTTGATAAGTATCGGATTGGGCCTACGTCATCAAAGTGGCCTATATGCAGATTATGCGTGGCGACTTCCAACTGCTACGAACATGCTTCAGGCAGACGGTCCAACGACTCAGAATGACGCGATATTGTTCACAGTGATGACGCCGGCGGGCTATCACACCGCGATCCAGATGCCAGACGGCATAAACTTTGACACTGGTGATTTCGATCAGCTCGCAGTCTCAGCGACCTCGATTGAACGATGGACGGAGGAAGTTGGACGCGAGTCGACGATTGTCTCGAGCGCCCCAGGCAGGGAAGTGATTCGCCAGGCTGAGTATCCGGTTGCATCGCCGGACGGCAGATGGCTGGCATACCTGCGCGAGGAACATGGCCGCGATAGCATCTGGCTTCGAACGTTGCAAGAGTCGGGGAGAGCAGACACGCGGCTCACGCCGGCTGAGTTCAATGTTTTGGAGATGTCATTTTTACCGAATGGTTCGATTGTCTTTTCCGCTGAATCGAATGGCGGACATCCGGAACTTTTCCTTCGGGACCAGGCTGGTGCTGTCAACTCGCTGGGTTCAGAAGAAGCTCGCTACCCGGCTGTCTCTCCGGACGGCCGTTGGTTAGCCTTTAGTAGATTACAGAGCGGCAACTGGCATCTATGGTTACGTGATCTGCGCAACGGTCAGACCAGCCGCCTAACTCACGCGGACTGCAATAATGTAGAGCCAACCTGGGCATCAGACTCGAAGACGCTGGTTTATGCGAGCGATTGCGGGCGAGCCTTGTGGTTTACTGCGCTCTGCCGTCGCCGCATCCCCGAATAAACAATCTTCAAATTCCATTTCCAACTGGAGAGATAAAGACTTGTGCACGAATGTGCCTATCTAGACGTAAACCCTCAGCTTTGAAGCCAACGAAGAAAATGTCTCCAGAATGTCAGAGCTTTGTCATTTGATGATATGAATCAACAACTTGGGGATAATATCTGCCAATATGCTCGGCATATCTATATAAAATGAATTGTTAGGGACGAATCGCGGACCTTAGTGTCCGCGATTCGTCAAGGTGATAAACGTGAGCTTGATTCTGGTCATTGAAGACGATCTTAGGATACAAAAGGCGCTACACAGGCAATTCACGACGGAGGGTTATGAGGTGCATGTGACCGGCGACGGAGCGCAGGGACTTGCGAGTTGCAAGAGCTTAAAACCTGCAGGTGTTGTGTTGGATCTCATGCTGCCGAGCATGTCCGGCCTTGAGGTCTGCAAGGGAATAAAGAGCTGGTCTGCAACGACTCCCGTCGTGGTTCTTAGCGCGGTCTCGGAGGTAGCGGACAAGGTTTTGCTACTGGAACTGGGTGCCGATGATTATGTAACGAAGCCTTTCAGCCCACGCGAGCTGATGGCGCGCGTTCAGGCAGCAATCCGAAGGACGCAAAAGCCGGCGACGAACACGCATGTCAGCTTCGGAAACGTCACAGCGGACTTCTCGGGCATGGAGGTCTTCAAAGACGGCGTTCCAGTTCTTCTCACTGCGCACGAAATTAAGCTTCTGCAGTATTTTGTCGAACACGCGGAACGCGTCATCACTAGGGAAGAGCTTCTCAACGACGTCTGGAACTACACCTCGTACCCAACCACTCGCACAGTCGATAACCATATCATGAAGCTACGGCAAAAGTTAGAGGCCGACCCAGCGAAGCCTTTATACTTTCGCACCATTCACGGTATTGGTTATAAGTTCGTTCGCGGAAATTGATATATTGCCAGTGTGCATGGGAGGATGAGGCTGATGGACAGGCTGCGGATGAGGACGACGCTGCTGATCCCTCTGCTCATCCTCTCGTTTGGTTGCACCGTCATAAGCCTTCTCGTCATTCGCACTATCGTCGAGCAGCAGACCCAAACAAATCTGGCGTCCGATCTTCAGCATTCAGTAAGAACCTACCGTAACCTCCAACGTCAACAGCGAGAGCTGCTTGCGCGGGAGTCCGCACTGTTGGCGGATCTGCCAAGCCTGAAGTCCTTGATGACCACCTACGATCAGCGAACGATCGAAGATGGCGGAGTTGAGTTCTGGCAGGTGAGTGGATCCGATTTTTTTGCCTTACTCGATCAGGAAGGAAGATTGATCGTAGCCTATAATCGCGGCCCCGCGCTAAATCGATCCGGGGTTGCCAAGGGATTGGAGATAGGCCTTCATCGACCGGAGGAGCCGGTCCTGCTCGCTCTCGATGACCGCATCTACGAGATATCGACGCAGCCGCTTTACTTTGGGCCCAAGGAGCACGGGACTCTTCTCGGCTTTGTCGCCGTTGGCTATTCAATCGACGAACATGTTGCACGAGCGGTCAGCGAAGCAGCTGCGGCTGAGGTCACTTTTACCGTTGATGGGCGAGTGGTAGTCAGCACACTTAGTCCGGAACTGCGGCAGCAACTTATTGCTCGCGGTGAAGAACTGCTGCAGCTGCCAACGCAGAACAAAAAAATTGAACTTGGCAAGGTAGACTATCTTGCGGCATCGGAGCGGCTCACCATGTCCGATGGTCAAGAGAGTACGATTCAAGTACCTCAACTTGTCGTCCTCAAATCGTTTGCGGGCGCCACACAGCTGGTGGATCGAGTGAATCGATGGGTATTGACCCTGGCGCTTCTCGCTCTGGTAGCCGGCACAGGAATGCTTGTTTCAATCTCTCGCACTCTTACCCGGCCCATTGAAACCCTGGTGGGCGGAACTCGGGCTCTCGCGCAAGGAAATTTTGATTATCAACTCAGTGAGGACGGGGCGGAGGAGATACGAGAATTAAGCAGAGCGTTTGAACGCATGCGCATTCAACTGCGGCGCACGCAGAAAGAACTGCTCGATTCGGAGAGACTTGCGACCATCGGGAGAATGGCGAGTTCGATCTCGCATGATCTAAGACACTATCTCTCTGCAATGTATGCCAACGCTGAATTCATGAGCGACGGGAACATCTCTCAAGCAGAGCGCGAAGAGTTGATGGTGGAGGTGCAGACAGCTGTTCAGGGAATGACCGATCTACTTGAGTCGCTCCTTCTCTTTACCCAGACCGGTAGAGCGCTCCACCCGGAGTACGAATCGATTGCGCTCATGATCCAGCGAGCCGTGAGCATGGTTCGCTCCCATCCCGGCAGCCGTGATGTAAAAGTCACACTTACGGGACTTTCTTCCCTGGAGGCATGGGTCGACTCGAAAAAGCTTGGCCGCGCTGTTTACAATTTGCTGCTGAACGCCTGCCAGGCAGCGAAGCGGGGCAAAGGCCCTCCAAGGGTGACTTTGAGTCTGTACGAAGACGAGCGGTCGATCGGTATTAGAATTGCCGACAATGGTCCGGGAGTCCCCGCGGCGCTTCGCCAGAAGATATTTCTACCGTTTGTGAGTGAGGGGAGGGAGAGCGGAATCGGACTGGGATTGACTCTCGCCCAACAGATTGCACAGGAGCATGGCGGAGGCATCGATCTTGATGAGACAGGTGAGGGCGAGACTGTCTTCACGATCAATCTGCCGAAAGCATCGTTGCAGGCGCTCGGTGTTGTAGTTGAAAGAAAAACTTCACCGGCATACGCTCCAGCAAACGGAGAAGGCTGAAGAATGAGAGACATTCGTTTCGAACTCCTCGCTTGTCTGATTCTGATTGGAGTGCAGGCTTCTTTGCACGCTCAACTGCCGGGCTCTATTTCTGCGTCTGCACCCCCATCTTCTACACCAGATGCTCATTCTGTTGAGTTGGAACGGAAATTGGAGGCGATCTCGTCGGCTCTTGCGATCACTCATCAGCAACTCGAGCAGTCGCAGCAGGAGATGGAGCAATTGCGAGAGGAACTTGCCCAGATCAAGAAACTGCTTGCCGCGACTCAATCTGGCTCAGTCGAATCGTCTAGTTCAGGAAGCGCTGTGGATACGGCGAAGGCAACTGCAGCTGCGATCGAGGATCTACAGGAACGGCAGCAGACCGTAGAGTCTCAAGTCAAAGTTCACGATCAGACGAAGGTTGAAAGCAGTTCGAAATACCCACTCCATGTCACGGGTTTGATTCTATTCAATTCTTTTGTCAATAGAGGCATCGTCGACAATGTCGATCTTCCCGAGGCAGCCCTCAGTAACCAAAACAATACCACGGGCAATGGCAGCGCCGGTGGCGGCTTTCGTCAGACTATCCTCGGACTGCAAGGATACGGTCCAAGAATCGCTGGTGCGCGAACCTCTGCCGATGTTGATCTGGATTTCTTCGCCGGTCTCGCCTACAGCAGCTATGCAACCTCCGCTGGAACAGTTCGCATGCGGACCGCGAGCATCAATTTGGATTGGAGCCACGATTCGATTCAGGCGGGTTTGATGGCGCCGCTAATCTCTCCTTTGTCACCTACATCCTATGCAATGGTCGCCGAACCGGCTTTGGCCGGCGCGGGGAACTTGTGGACATGGGCGCCGCAGCTACGATATGCGCACCAGATTCCGCTTTCATCTGGACTTGGGCTGCAGCTTGAATTCGGACTGTGGGATCCACCAACTGCCGGTTACAGCACAAACGAATTGTTCCGGGTTCCGAGCCCGAGTGAAGCGTCGAAACAGCCTGGTTATGAATCTCGCGTCTCGTACGGAAGTTTCGTAGGCGACCATCCTTTCCAGATAGGGATTAGCGGCTACTATAGCCGCCAAAGTTATACCGGCAATCAACGTGTAGACTCTTGGGCAGGTACAGCGGATTGGCGAGTTCCGCTTGGGAATCGCTTTGAGATCAGTGGGGAAGGGTATCGTGGCAAAGCTCTAGGCGGGCTGGGTGGCGGGGTCTACAAAGATGTTTTGTTTGGTATCTATGCACCCACCGGTCTAAATGCCTACCGTGGACTGAATGCCGTTGGCGGATGGACGCAGTTTAAGACTCACTTCACTCAAGCGCTCGAAACGAACGTCAGTATCGGACTGGACAATGGATATGCCGAAGACTTTCATGAATTTATCTTTCCGCCTACCGTCACCGCTACGCAATTGCGTGCCCGCAACAAGATGGTCTTCGGCAACTTGATCTTCAGACCGAAGACTTACCTCATCCTGTCTCCAGAGTACCGTAGGATCTGGACCTGGCCTATTTATGGCACTGTGAACACAGCAGATATCTTTACCCTTTCTGCAGGGTATCAATTCTAGGAGGCAGAATAGTGCGCAGCTTTGGACGCTGGATGATCTTTGGATGCGGGTTCCTTCTTATGGCAGTCCCCAAGCAACTGCATGGAGAAGGAGTAGAAGTGTCCGGAAAAATCTTGATGACTACGCTGATGCAACCCGCGGGAAAAAAGCACAAAGATGTACCCAGCGCGTCAAATGTCGTTGTGTGGCTGTCGCCTCTCAGGCCTGGTGGCGTCGCACCTGTGGTACCGGCTCGGCAGCCGCTATACCGGCTTGTACAGAAAGACAAGATGTTTACTCCTCATCTGCTCGTCGTTCCTACAGGCAGTCAGGTTGAATTTCCCAATCAGGATCCGTTCTTTCACAATGTGTTCTCGTTGTTCAACGGCAAACGCTTTGATTTGGGCCTGTATGAATCGGGGACGAGCCGCTCGGTGCGGTTTGATCGTGAGGGGGTTTCGTATATCTTTTGCAATATTCACCCAGAGATGGGTGCCATCGTTCTAGCACTAAACACTCCCTACTATGGAATCTCCGGCGAGAACGGCGTCGTAGCCCTACACAATGTTCCAGCAGGAAATTATCGGCTGAGTGTATGGAGCGAGAATGGTCAACTTGCGAATCCGAACGAGTCTGAGAGGATCGTGCAGGTCTCAACCGATGCTGTCCATCTGGGTGACATAACGCTTCAGACGGCAACAGATGCATTGGCGCATCATAAGAACAAATTCGGCGAGGACTATGAACCGAGCCGTGAGCAGAAATATTAGATAGTGCTAGGCTAAAAAAATGGCCCGTGCCGCTAAAGTTAGCGGCACGGGCTTATGGTCTGCGCATATTTGCGGCGGCTTATCGCTTTGGGGACAATCCAAAAGTTACCGAAAGCATAATGCTGCGTCCGGGAACTACGCTGATGTTGTCGCCACCTGCGATAGGTGTGGGGCCGGTGGTATTGAAGGGGTCGGTGTAGGTGGTGCCGTTGGCTACGATCGACTGGGTAAGAGCCGCGCCGGTGATGGAATCGCCGGTGATGCTGTGCTGGTCGAAGATATTGTTGAAGGCCAAACGGAGCTTAGTCTGATCGAAGCGGCCGCCTGTTCGGAGTGTGTAGTTGAAGAAGGCATTGGTGACCGAGAAGGGATTGATCGCCGCCTGGTTGTGATACTGGCCGTTGTCCTGATAAAAAGTGCCGACACGTTTGTTGAACAAACCAAAATCCCAATTCTTGCGCTGATAGGTAACCCCTTCGGTCTCGACGTCCGAGGGCGTGTTGGCGACCCACAGACCAGAGGGTGCGGCAACGTTGATCGGTGCGCCGGTGCAGTTCTTCGGAGCGCAGTTGACGCTCAAAGTTCCTACATAGCTGGCACGACCAACCGAAGCGTTGAGGTAAGCGCTAAGACCACGACCGAAGTAAATATTGCTCTCTGCCTCAAAACCTTTCGTGATGGAGCTGGGCTGGAGGAAATATACAGGTTCGCCGCTGGGGTCGAGCGTGGAGGAGTAGCTGTTCTGGAAACGGATGTGATAAAAGTCTGCGTCAAGGGTTACCCTCTTGAGCTTTAGGACTGTCCCTGTCTGGTAGGTCGTGGAGCGCTGTTGTTTGGGTAAGGTTCTGACAGGTGTTCCTGCTGGGCCCTGGGCGAAGTCGAAGACGCTGCTAGGCGGCACGATACTCCCGGTGGAGAGCTGGCCATAGACCGACCAGTTATTCTTCAGCCGGTAGTTGGCGTCGATCGAAGGCAGCCAAGCGGAATAGGTGCCGCCGTTGCTGATGAAAGTGTTTGGATCGTTGGTGCCAAGACCACCGATGGTCTTGCCATTGTCGGCGAACTGTTTGGTGGCGATGTCGTAATAGGCGAACTTCGTGCCGGCAGTAATGTTTAAACTCTTCGTGACGTGGAGCTCGTATTCTCCGTAAGGTTGATAGGAATTGGTCCAGAACTTCTCGTTGAAGTTGGACAACGCTTGGTCGGCCCAGTTATTCAGCGGGTCGCTGGGAAATTGGTGACGGCTCGTGGCAGCCCATTCGTACCACATACCGACACGCAGGATACCGAACTTCGACACCTGGCTCAGAGTCGAAGTCTCGCCATACTTTCGATAACTGTTGTATTTATCTATGCCGCAAGGCAGCTTACCTTTGACCTGCACGTTGCAAGGTTGAATGGTGAGACCGTTATAAGTCTTCGACCCGTTAATCGTCGTGGCGTAGGTAATTGGCGTGACGTTTGTGAACTTTTCCGAGTTGTCGTAGTTGTAGGTGTAGGGCTTTATATCGAGATTGAAATTATGGCCCAATTCGCTGTGCAGGCCAACGTATTCGAAGTCGGTGGGCACATGGTAGGTGTTGTATTGGTTGTTCAGATAGTTGACCGGATCTGAGTTGTCCGTGAGCAGGAAGCTAAGACCGGCGCCGGCGAAGGGCGCAAGCGTTCCAGTGCAGGTGTATCCGGTTGCAGCTCCGTACATCTGGCAACGAGTAGCACTGAAATTGGGCGTGTTGGCATCGAGCCAGATAACGCCAGAGAAGCCGGTCAGAACGGTCTTGTCGGAGATCTTGTACTGGACCTTGATGGCCCCGCCGTTGCGAGTCTGATAATTGAACGTCTGATAGCCATCGGACTGCAGGTGGTGGACGTCGATCTGGAAGTTGAGCTTGTGATTCGGAAGAAGATTGCCGGAGTCGTACTGACCGTCATAGAGATAGGTGTTGAATGATCCATAAGCAAATTGGCCGCGGACATTCTGGACAGGAGAAAGTTCCTTGGAGAGGAGATGGATGGACCCTCCGAAGGGGGTGGGTCCGATGGTGGAAGCGGTGCCGGGACTGCGGTCGAAGTCGATGCCGCCCAGAAACTGCGAAGGGAAGAAGGCCCAGGAGTGATGCGTAGGCGAGTTGGTGTCGTAGAATGGGATGCCGTCGAAGTCGATGTCATAATTGCCGTCGGGGAATCCGCGGAAGTAGGTTTTGGATTGGCCGAGACCGACGCCGTTACCGTTTAGCGTAAAGGTTCCCGGTGCCAGCGCTACCACCTCACCGTAGTCGGCTACCGGCGAGGTAAAGTTCTGGATAAAGGCTTGGCTGATCTCGGTACGCGCGGAGCGAGCTTCTAGCAGTGCGTCCATCGGGGCAAGCGCAGCAGCGATAGAACCGACCGAATTGGCCTCAACGGTGACCTGTTGTGAGACGTCGCCGATAGTCAGCGCGACGGAGATATCCTGATCCTGCCCGGCGGTGAGTTGCAAGGTGCGGCGGTTGAGACCGAAGCCAGGGGCCGACACTTCAACCGTGTAACGACCAGGTGCGAGGCCGCTGAGCGAGAAGCGACCCTGAGCATCGACCTTAACGCTGCGGGCGTTTGCAGTTGATTCATTTTTTACGTTGATCGTTGCAATTTGAAGAATGCCTCCCTTGGCATCAGTGATGGTACCGGCGATTGTGGCGCTAGCCGATTGAGCATGCGCCAATTGCGCCGTGGGAGAGAGTAAAAGCGAGCATAGAGTGAGCAGCAGTGCGACGCTCCAACGATATAGTTTAGTGTGAGTCACAAATTCCTCCAGTAAAGTTGCAATCAGGCAGATACGGTGAAGATTCGGTTGTCAGCGGAGTGCGCGAGGTGACGCCTCGGGCACTCTTTATTGCTGAGTGGTTGCTAACGAGAGGCCTAGTTTGCGGCGTGTCTCTTCACGCGCGGCTGCGAGATCTCTTTGAAAATCGGGTGAGGCAACCAACGAGCCAAAGATGACGTAGGCAACCCTGCGACTGGCCTCAATATCACTGGCATAGTGAACCCCACAGATCAGGCGATTGTGAACATACTCATCGGCGCGATCCATTATCTGTTGGCGCTTCTCGGGGACTAGCTGCACGAGTGTAAAAGCAAGCAGATAGCCGGAAAGCGAATGTCCACTTGGGTACGAAGTGGGTTCCGGATTGAGTGGGCAGACAGGGTGAAGAGTGCTGTCAACCTGATAGGGGCGTGCCCGATGATAGAGCTTCTTGAGCGGGCTACTTGCCGCACTTTCATCCTTTCGGACATGCGCGGAAAGGAAAGCCGTAATAGGCAGGGCCTCCGCGGTAAAACCTGGACCCAGGACGGTTTTATAGACGAAGATGTCTTCTTCATGATCGTCAGCCTGGGCTTGAATGATCTGTGCGGGTGTGCGCGTGGTCTCGATACGATGCAGCTCCGTAAGCTCAGTCGTAGCTATGGCGGAGTCCCGGGCAGGAGGTGGAGTCAGGATCAGATCAAGGTGAAGCGGTAGCGGGTCGATGTAATAAGTGGTGTGACTCGAAGATGTCTTAGAAGGTGTTTCTGTCGCTGCAGAGTCCATCGGCTGTCTCTGTCTCTGTCCGTATAAACTCGCCGATGCAAACAGAACGACGGCCAGGTTTGCTATCAGGTCTTTTTGTCTCATGGTGAGACTGAGCGTAAGGTCACATTGTGAATGCGGGAATTCAATTGAGTTACAGCGAAATGAATTTCACGATCAGATAGTGGATTCTTAGCAATTCCACTTGAACTTAAGATTGATTTAAGTTTTATTTCAGCAAGCTTAAGTGGAGTTCATCTTTTGGAGTGCATCAACTCAAGCGAAGAAGCCTCGATCTTCACTGGGAACCTTATCTGAAAGACAGAACCTTCCATCGGAGTACTTTCTACCGTCAGTTCTGCACCATGTGCATCGGCGATCCATCGTCCGATGGAAAGGCCAAGACCATTGCCCGCCGTCGATTTTCTCTCTCTAAGATCGGCCTGATAGAAGCGGTTGAACACGTGCACCCGCACATCCTCCGACATCCCTACGCCCGTGTCGCGCACCGTCACGAATGCATGATTAGCGACGAGTGAGACCTCAGCTCGAATCTCGCCAGACTCCGGCGTGTAACGAATTGCGTTGTCCAGAAGGATTCCAAGCAGGCGTTGCAGCAGCAGTTCGTCACCTTCGATATAAACCGTCTCATCTGGAAGGAACCAATCCAGGAGAATGCCGCTGGACTCCGCCAAATCCTCTACACGCCTACAGCCTTGGACGACCAATTCACAAAGATTGATCTTCTTGAAAGCAACTTCATGAACAAAATTATCGCTTTGGGCGAGCGAAAGAAGCGCGTCCAGCAAGGTAGAAGCAGTTCGGCACTCCGTTACGATTTTACTGAGAGCATCGCGATATTCTTCTTCAGAGCGATGCCGGTGGAGAGACAGCTGTGCCGTGGCAAGCATGACAGTGATTGATGTTCTGAGGTCATGTGAAGCATCTGCGGAAAACTGACTGAGGCGGGAGATTGCAGCCTCCAGTCTTGCGAGCAGTTGGTTCCACGCTACGGCGAGATCTTGAATCTCATCTTTTGCCAAGGGAACAGGTAGACGCTGAGAGAGATTACCGATCCCTATATCCAGCGCGGCGCGTGTTACTCGATCTACAGGTTTCAATGCGTGCCTGCTCAAGAAATATCCGCTGATAGACGAGAGAATCAGTAGGGCAGGCATGAGAAGAAAGAGAGCGTTGCGATACGTTCGCAGAATGTAAGCCTCCTCATCGAGGGAGCCGCCGATGTGGAGTCGAACCATTCGGCCGTCGAGAAGTATCAAGTGGCACATAACCAGCACGGACTGTTTGTCGAGAATTACAGAGCTGAATACCGGTTGCGTGCAATCGTCTTTGGAAGGTAGCGCCCAGTCTCGTCCGATCCCGTCAGTTGGGAAAAAGACACTGCCGTCGAGATTGTGGATATGGAATAGATTGCCCTCATGAGTTACGAGAGCGTAGTTTCTAAGCTGCTCGCTCAGCGGCGCGGTGACCCCCTTTGCTCTGTTTTCTTTTAGCAGGCTTATCAGGCGGTCTTCGCGTCCCTGAAGGTGTGTTTTTTTTCCTTGAAGCAATGCATACTGAAGAGCTCCAAAGGACATGAGCCCAAATATGAGAAGGCCCGCCAAGGTGACCAGCAAGTAGAGAAGCATGAGTTTGGCCCGAACAGAAAGAGCATGCACTCCCTACACCCCCACAAACATGTAACCAGATCCGTGAACTGTTCTAATCAAGGGCTGTCCATTGTCGGATTGATCTTCCAGCTTCGACCGCAGACCGTGAATATAGACATCCAGGGTATTTTCCTTTACCTCCGCAGTGATTCCCCAACCTGCTTCGATCAATTGTTCGCGAGTAGTAATTAAACCCCGCCGCCTAACGAGCGTTTCGAGCAGTTCAAACTGCTTCCGGGTGAGCGCAATCTCTTTACCAAGACGGATTGCTAGGCGGCGGCTTCGATCCAGGGTGACCCCTCCTGCACTCGCTGGAGGCAACTCGGCCGTCGCAATGCGTCTTGCGATAGCGCCGACACGCGCCAGAAGAATCTCCAAAATAAACGGTTTAACCAGATAGTCGTCCGCGCCCAGATCGAAGGCTTGCAGGATCTTCGGAACTGCATCGACAGCGGTCAAAACAAGTATGGGCGTCTTGCAGTGATTCGCTCGTACTTGCTCAAGAACCTCGAAGCCGTCCATTTCCGGGAGAAGAATGTCCAGCAGAGCCGCGTCGAACCGTCCCGAGAGAAGCATGTCCGCTCCTTCTCGGCCGTTATGCGAGACGGCGACGCTATGCCCATCTTCGGTCAGGGCACGCTCGACCAGACTGGCAATTCTGTTGTCATCTTCGATGACCAGCACATTCATTGTTGGGAACCATCTTTTAGCTTAGGACAACTTGCGTAGCTCCCATGTTAATAAATGGTCAAGATGATCCCTTATAATTCGCCCGCAGATGTATTAGTTGAGGGTCATGTTCCATAGATATTTCGATTGATAAATTCGTTGCGGAACTTTCCGTTCGGATCGTATCGAGCGAGTATCTCCCGGTAGGCCGGCAATTTGGCATATTCAGCCTGGAGTTGGGCAGGTGGCACAGTAAATAGTTTGGCCCAGTGAGGTCTGGCACCGAAGGGCGCAAGTTTCTCTTCAATCATCGGAAGCACTTTTTTGACCGCGGGCCATTGCGGCTTCCATGTGAAATGAAGCGTCATGGAGGGGCGCTGGTAACAAGGGCTCATCCAAAGGTCATCTGCTGCAATCGTACGGAACTCTGTGATGAAAAGGTGTGGTGTAATCTGGTCGCGAAGTTGCTCAACGGCGAGTATTGCCGCATAGCCTTTATCGCGAGGAACGAAGTACTCCGATTGCAACTCGGCGCCACTGCTCGGCGTAAAGTTCATGCGAAAGTGTGGAAGCCTTTCGTACCAGGGGCCGGGAACACCCATCTGCTCGGTACAATTCTCGGCTGAATGCCCGGCAAGCGGATGCAGGTTGTGGGTGGCGGGCTTGGCGCCGTAGAAATCTGCCTTCGAATCTGCGTGAGAGTTCGGATCAACGCGGCGTTTGATCCACACTTGCGTCGCTCGATGGTTTTGCCAGTCTGTGAAGATACTGACGCTATAGCCACTCGCAAAGATATCGTCCAGATGATGTTCAAACTGCGAGAACGAAAGATCTTCATACACCATCTGGGTTATCTGAAAATTAGGCTGCACATCAAGCGTAATTCTTGTGATGACACCCAACGCTCCAAGCCCAACAACGGTTCCGTGAAATTTGTCGCCTAACTTATCGCGGGAGAAGGTCACAACTTCGCCCTTGGCAGTGACAATCTCCATTGCGCGAACAGCCGTCGAAAGATTGCCATTGTTGTTACCGGAGCCGTGGGTGGCCGTGGCGCATGCTCCAACTACTGAGATATGCGGTAGAGAAGCAAGGTTATGGACTGCGAATCCGCGGCCGTCAATGTAGGGAGCAAGTTGTCCATAAGTGACCCCGGCACCGACCGTAACTGTTTTTGCTTTAGTATCGAGTTCGATCTGATCGAAGTGTTTCAGGGATATCTGGTCGACTGTACTGTCGGCGATGCCATTGAAGGAGTGACGCGCTCCGAGAGCCTTGAGATGAGAATGGCTGCGGACGCTGCGCAGTACGTCTTCGATTGTATTTGCCTGGTCAAGATTCTTCGTGCTGTACGTGTAGTTTCCGGCCCAATTCGTACGATTGTCAGGTGTTGTTTGCGCGGGAGTGAGCTTGGAAAGCAAAGTACTAGCAAACATAGCACCCGAGGTCTTGAGAAACTCCCGTTTATCCATTTGTGGATCTCCTTCTGCGACGACGCCCATATCTAAAACCAGGGCGTTTAGTTAATCTCCAGATCGGCTCTGAGCCGGATGTCGTCTGCGGACGACCCGATCATCACGTTGAAGGTTCCGGGAGCAACAATAAATCTGTGCATGGCCACATCGTAGTAGGACAGTTGGGATACTGGAAGCGCGATTGTAATGTGCTTTGTCTCGCCCGCCTCCAGCATTACACGCTGAAATCCGCGCAGGCTCTTGATGGGTTGCACAACGTTCGACCGGACTTGATGGATATACAGTTGCGCGACCTCCGAACCTGCTCTTGAGCCTGCATTCTGTAGATCAAACGATACCTCTATCTTTCCTGTTACTTCTGCCTTGGGTGGCGACAGCTTCAGGTTGCTGTACTTGAACTGTGTGTAACTGAGGCCGTGACCGAAGGGATAGAGTGGCACACCCTTGAAGTAGAGATAAGTAAATCCCTTTGATACGTCATACTCATTCTGAGGTGGTACGCCGTCCAGACTGGCGTAGACCGTATAAGGAAGATGGCCACCGGGGTCATAGTCACCTAGCAAAACCTGTGCAATCGCGGTCCCGCCGGCCTCTCCTGGATACCACGCATCGAGAATCGCAGGGAGATGTTCGTTGGCCCACGTAACGGCCAACGGCCCTGCATTCATCAGCACCAGGACAGTCTTCGGATTGGCAGCGTAGACAGCTTCAAGTAACTGTTCCTGTGCGCCGGGTAGGTTCAGGTCTCTTCGGTCTCTGCCCTCGGCTTCGACTCTGAGATTGGTCCCAAGGAACAAAATCGCAACGTCCGACCGCCGAGCCAGATCGGCAGCGCGAGTGATCGCAGACGGATCGGCCGCTTCGGTGAATCCAGTTCCCAACTCGTACTCCACCTTCGCGTCGGGACCCAGTGCTTCTTTTAGACCTTGAAATGGGCTCACTTTACGCGCTGGTGTTCCGTAGTAGTTTCCGGTCTCGAAGGCAGAGTCGCCAGCGGGGCCGATCACCGCGATGCTTTTAACATTTTCTTTCTTCAGGGGGAGAAAATTGTTTTTATTAGAAAGCAGCGTCATCGACTCAAGCGCAGTTTGTAACGACAGCTTCAGATGTTCGGGAGAACGAATTACATCGGCTGAGATCTTCGAGTAGGGGTTTAATTCAGGTGGATCAAATGCACCCAGCCGAAAGCCAACCCGCAGAACACGAGCCAACGCACGGTCTACGTCTGATGTTTGCAGGAGGCCTCGTTTTACGGCCAGCGGAATGTTCGTCTCATACTGCGCATCGTCAGAGTCGCATCCGGCTTTGATCGCGGTGGCGGTCGCCTCCACTGGGTCCTCGGTGATGTGATGCGCCGCGACTAACAGGTTGACCCCTCCGAGATCATCGGTCACGAAGCCGTCGAACTTCCATTGCCCGCGCAATATGTCCGTCAGTAGATACTTGTTGATTGCATCCGGCGCGCCATTGATTGCGTTATAGGAGGCCATCACCGATTGCGCATGGCCCTCCATAATGGCGTCCTTCCAGTGCGGCAACCAATACTCCATCAGGTTGCGTTCATCTACCTCCGCCGATAGTCTCTGGCGGTTCGTCTCGACATTGTTAACTGCAAAGTGTTTCACTGTGGCAGCGACCTTCAGGTAGCGTGGATCGTCACCCTGCAATCCCTGAATATAGGCAACGCCCATGCGTCCGGTCAGAAAGGGGTCTTCGCTAAACACCTCTTGGATCCGGCCCCATCGCGGATCGCGGCTTATGTTGATGACCGGCGACCGAAAGACCAGGCCATGCTTAGAGCGGGGACCATCCGCGCCGATGTTGTACAGGGCGCGTGCTTCATCAGACATGGCGCCGGTAATGGTGTGGATCAGAGCGGGATCCCATGTCGCTCCCATTGCGATGGCAGCAGGGAAGAGCGTTGTCGGTTGTTTCGACCAAACACCATGAAGCGTCTGGTTCCATCCACCCCACGCTGCTACTTTGAGACGGGGAATTCCAGCGTTCAGATGATTCAA
>Ga0210410_10000540_pt1 | contig 41049 bp, 57 predicted proteins | sample IncBWC4MmetaG_FD_161058 | JGI IMG/M metagenome (GOLD analysis project Ga0210410, IMG submission 161058) | Forest soil microbial communities from Barre Woods Harvard Forest LTER site, Petersham, Massachusetts, United States - Inc-BW-C-4-M | ecosystem: Environmental > Terrestrial > Soil >...
GGACTGCTCGGACTGCTCGGGCTGCTCGCGCTGCTCGCGCTGCTCGGACTGCTCGGACTGCTCGGACTGCTCGGACTGCTCGGGCTGCTCGCGCTGCTCGGACTGCTCGGGCTGCTCGAACTTAGATAATGCCACACCCGTTGAAGGAACCAACGAAGCATTCACTGTGCCGATTATCCCTGACATCCACAAAGCTGTCTACGCTGCGGCTTCGCAGCCCGAAGCTCTGAGAATGAAGACTTGGCACACTTGCGAAAAGAAACACTGTCGAGCCGGCTGGGTTGTAACTCTAGCGGGGCCCGCGGGAAAAGCTCTCGAAGCGCGATTCAGCACGTTGCTGGCTGCGATGAAGATTTATGATGCCAGTGACCCAAATTTTAAAATCAATCCGTGTCGCTTTTTTGATGACAACGAGGCGGCTCTGGCTGACATGAAACGATTGGCAGAGCAGTAGTCGCAAGACTCCGCAGTTATTCGCGGAGTGAGAGGGTAGTAGGAGTGCTAGGCTGTCTTGTTTCTCCGAGCGCGATTTGTCTCCCGCTTGTTGACATGCCAAGCCCTTGAGCCTCTACTCTCTCACTGCGCGAATAAAGAGGAGGTTTCAATGACAACGGTTAACTCGATACGGCTGCAAGACGCCTACTTATGCCTTAACTGTGACCTGTTAAATGACAGTTCCCAGTTCTGCGCCCTCTGTGGAAAGACAAGTTCTCTCTATCCTCTTTCCCGCTTTATCAATCGCACGTCTGACAATCGAATACTCTTGACACGATCTATGGCGCATACACGCGATAATCCACAAGTGCCCTGTGCAGCCTGTAATTCTTCGTCTGATCGAGATGTCATCGATCTAGACTGGCTCTCTCGGACGATTAAGGCCCGCGAGGCTGAGAAGCGAGGCGAACAGTGAAGGATACAACTTGGCTAGGCGTGGCAATGCTTTTGGTCTCGGCGTTCATGGTTATAGTCGCTGTGGCTTATGTCATCTCTTTGTGGATTCTTAATTAAGCGGTTGACTAGGAGTTGACTAGTCTGCTACTCTGAGAGACATGATTTCTCCGCGATATAAGCTGATCCTACGACTCAGAGAGAAGGGACACACCTTCGCTGCCATTGGGGAAAAGCTCAGTATCTCCAGACAGCGTGCATGGGAACTGTGGAAGAGAGCATTCGATAGGACACAGAAGAAAAAGGTAGCAGTCTAAGGCATCGACCAATTCCAGGCTCCTGACCTGTCCTTAGATACCTTTAACCCCATCTCAGTTTTCACCCGATTCAGTTGCCCGCGACTGATGCCCGCTCTCTTAGCCTCGGCATAGATGTCATCTACGGACACGGAAGAATCCACAAGGGCCTGTCTAAGAAAGTCTTCCGCTTCTAGTTCTGCCTTCCCGCTGCTTATTGCGCTACCTCTGGACGGGTCATAGTCGATAGCGCCTTTCCATCGAATTACGGAAGACACAATTTTCTCCTCACCTTTCCAATCCTTCTCGTCTTTTCTCGACCTCGTAACTTGTCTCGTCTCGTAGGCCAAGGGCTGCGGCTTTTTGGCTAAATTCGACTTGAGAGAATATAGGACTTTAAGATTCGGCTTTGATGTATTACCTACGGCTAGCACAGACCGCGCTGCGCCAATGAAGCCGATAGAACCACCGACTCTGTACAGTACAGATGCGTCTTCTTTCTTTGTAAGGTGAGCGATAATGAGCACAGCAGCGCCAGTCTCTTCCGCCATGTTCTCGACTGGTGCTAGTACACTGCGAATGTCTTGGTCTTTATACGTGTCCGTGCCCCGCTCTAGGAAAGCGTTGAGGGGGTCTATAATCAGAAGACGGGCACCCCGCGAGATTACAAGTTTACGAAGACGGTTTAGGTCTCTAGGCAAGCTGAGGTAACATAGCTGGTCCTCTATTTTTACCTCTCGTATGATTCCTACTCTGCTGATCTTCGCTTCCGCTACAATAAGACGTGGAGTTATAGTATCTTCTGGGGCATCTTCTGCGGAGGCAATAAGACAGGTTCCACTGACACTTCGTCCACCAGAGGGCAATGGCTTACCGCAGGAAATCCTCGAGGCCAGATCAACCCCTATTGTGGACTTTCCCATACCGGGGTCCCCAGCAAGAATAGTGATCTTTCCAGCGGGTATGTAGCCAGTCCAGAGCCACTGAGTCTTCTCCACCTCCACGCCAGAGGCCATTGCCACATTGATGCCATCCTCCAGCTTATAGTTCCGCTTCTTCCCGAAATCAATGTGGACGGTTTCTTGTGGTTTGGTATCGGTGTATTCTTCAATGGTTTTATTGAGGAAGGAGAGAGAGGCTCTTATGGTGCGTTGCAGGTAATCGTCAAAGTGGCTATTCTTCCGGGAGATCGCGTCTTTTCCCCGGGCAGACGCGGCAAAAGTGGCATAGCAGTCTGAGGGCGACAAGCCACACCTTAAAAGATGAGTTACAACTGAGGAATCTTGTCTACTGGCGTCGTTATGAACTCCGCCCCCTGCTTGAGCTAATCGATCCTTCAGCATGTCAGGGATATCTTCAATGATCCTACCCGAACGAATCTCACCATTTACAGAGGGAGATGACGTATAGGGAAAGGCTTTTTTGAGTTCATCGACACTATAAGACATAAGCCTCGACTTTTCTAGGAGGCGTGAATTTGTGATTCATGGTGCCGGGAACTCGTAGAACTCGCGCTATGTCGGCAGTATTGCCATCCGCTTTTAATTTCTTAGCTATGCCTTTATTGATCTCCTCGATGGGTAGCCAGCGTTGACCTTCGCCTCTTACAAGGTAGGGAGAGTTGAGCAAAAAATAGGCGTGTACACCTCCACCTGAAGAAACCACAATGTCAGGCTTCGGATCAAACTTGCACTCTTCTATCTTCTTGTGATCGATGTCAGCCCACGTACAAAGGATCCTGTAACAATCCCGTTTCGTCCCTGAGCCAGAACCAAATCTCGTAGCCAAAGCGAAGTACACGTCATACTGTGCTGCGTAATATCTGGCTTTGATGAGGAATTGTTCTATCGAGGTACAGAACTCTCGCCTGATCCCTTGTGTCTCTCTATTGCGGAGTCTAAGCTCAAGAGTTTCGTTACGGAGCAAGGGTTTAGGCCATACTCGATTAAGGAATTGTTCAGCGGATAGAGATGTCATATAGAAAAGTGACGCGAGCGAGCACAGTATACTTTTATGTAAAGGTATGCAAGTAATATCTTTTTGGGTGCGTATAAAGAAGATAAATAGCTCACGGTAAATCTTGACGGAATAAATATGCGAGGCGTAGAAGATTTTTCTTGACACCGCAATGTAAAGGGTCTAGTGTTCATTCTTCGCAACGCAAGTAACACAGCCCATGCAATCGAAGGTAGCAGATGAGATGGAAGAGACTCGGCAGCAGGTCAATGTACGGGAAAAAGTGCAGTCCCGTAGCATGAAGAAACGCCTCGCTGAGATTCTGATTCGCTTCGCACCTGCGAAAGTAGCGGGCTGGCAAATTGAGGAAGGATAAAATGTCAACGATCACTATCACTGAAGCCTTGCAGGAGATCAAAACTATCGGCTTGCGTCTCAATAAGAAGCGCGGCTCAATCGGCAGCTATCTTGCTCGGGAGGCACGAGTGAGAGACCCGTTAGAGAAGGATGGCGGATCAGAGAAATTCATTACAGAGGAGCTTCAGGCTATCAACGATCTGGAGAAGCGCATCGTTGCCATTCGTACGGCAATTCAGCGTAGCAACCTCGGGGCGTCTCTAACCATCGGCGCAATGAGTTTCACCGTCGCTGAGTGGCTTACATGGCGTAGGGAAATCGCCGGCAATCAGAAACAATTCCTTCATACAGTTGTTAACGCCATCGCTGGTTTTCGTAACGAAGTACAGAAGAAGGGCGGTCGAGTTGTCGGCTCAGCAGTTGCCATCAATGAGGCTATCGGTGTCAACGATCCGCCGCAGATCGTGGTGAATATTGACGAGCGCAAGGTGGTCAAGGCTCAGGAAGAGATGGAAGAAGTCACAGGCGTACTGGACGGCAAGCTCTCGCTGTTCAACGCCACAACTTTAATTGAGGTGTAGAAAGAATTCTTGCCTTCGGCAGCGAAGTGGGAAAGCAATGAGGACTAGTCTAACAAGACTGCTAATCTTGGAAAGTAATGAGGCTACCCGCCCCATTCTGTGGTTCAAATCCACGCATCCCCTCACACGGGAAACGGCTAAGAAGCTGACAGTTGAAACCTCAAAGCTCTTTTATTCAAGGCTGAAGACTGAAATATAACAAGGTGCTTAAAATCCTTTATCAATCCGGCGGCAGTAGAGATATTGCCGACTATCTTCCTCAGAGGATAGCTCCCAGGGTGAAGGCAGCAGCTTGGAGGCAGGAATGCTTTTAGAATCGACAGACCCACAGTATCTCGCTCCTTGCCCAGACAGCGCGGAAGAAGTCATGTGCAATGAAGAGAGTGGGGATGGGTGGTTCTGTACGAGATGGAAAAATCACAGAGGAGATCACGCAGCACACACGCCCGATGGAAAGCAAACAGCGAGGTGGGAGAAATGAAATATCCCACATTGCGTGTGCCGAAGCCCCATCAAACTGAGGCGGCACGCTTCATCTATAAGGTTGAACGGGCGCTTCTAGCTCACGAGATGGGTACGTGAAAGACACAATGCGTTCTTCACTTCATCGGCTGTATGCTGTGGGCCAAGAAAATCAATCGGGCACTCATCATCTGTAAGTTGCGCGGTCTCGCAGTGTGGGAAGACGAGATAAGACAGTGTATGCCAGATCCAATCACATATAGCGTATTCAGACCCGGCCCAATCTCTACGACTTGGGCAAAGTCCGATCTGGTAATCACAAATTACGACTATGCCAGAACTCACTTCGAGGACTTGAAGAAACTTCAAGCGGATGTAGTTGTCTTCGATGAATCTCACAGAATCAAGAATCCCAATGCAAGACAGTCTCGATTGGCCCATAAGTTGGGGAAGCTCTGCCGTTACGCCGTAGCCATGACCGGAACCCCAATCGGTAACCGCCCGCATGACATTTGGAGTCAGTTCCGCTTCTTAAAGCCAGACCTCTTAGAGGAGAAGTTTGCGGACTTCAAGGACCGCTACACTATTTTCAAAGGCTTCGGGGGCCACGAGATTCACAGGTACCGTGACCTTGACAGGCTTGGCAAAATATTGGCTCCGTATACTAGCGTGCAGAAAAAGACCATTGCCGTAGGAAAGGTCTTTATCGAGGTTCCCATCGATATGCCATTGGAGGCGAAGAAACGCTATAGGGAGATGGATACGGACTTGATTACTTACGTCAATTCCGAGACGGCGATCAGTGCGCCGATTGTGTTAGCGAAGTTGGCTAAACTCAGTCAAATTTCGGGAGGCTTCCTCAAAGATACAGAAACCGAGCAGATATACCCGCTGCATACGGCAAAGTTTGAAGCCTTAAAAGAACTAACGGACTCTCTGCTTGAGCAGGGCGAAAAGAGAGTGGTTGTGTATGCCCGATTTATCTATGAGCTTGAGCAGATCAAGGCTTTGCTCGCTCCTGACTGGGTAACATTCTCGATTCGTGGGGGAGTAACAGTAACAGAACAGAAATTGGCTGAGTCTTTGTTCAAAGAGTCAGGGGGGGCGATGATTTGTCAGATTGCCTCCGGTTCGGAGAGTATCAATTTACAGTCCTGCCATTATACAATCTACTACTCGATGGACTATAGCATGATAAACTTTCAGCAATCACAAGATAGGACACACCGAGAGGGACAGAAGAGTGGGCAGTGTTTCTATTACGTTCTACTCTGCAGGGGGACAAGAGATCGTCAGATTTATAATATTCTCCGTAACAAGAGAGAAATGGCACAGAGTATGATCGAGATGATTCGGAAAGAGAGAACAGCGTGAACTTCAAGTGGCCCAAGAGTATACCCGAAGATCAGATCGATAAGCCTTTCATTCAGGGGATGATGGATCGAATGGGCTTCGGCTATCATAATTATGGGCACATGCGCCGAAAATACGATAGGCCCGACAATCTCAAGAATGTGAAAATTCGCATCGATAGATACAGAAAGACGGGCAATACTGAGTGGCTTATCGATGCGGCTAACTTCCTGATGATGGAGTTCGCTGTGCCTTCGCACCACAAAGCGCACTTTCGAGCTACAGAGTCCAGTGAGTCACCTGGAAGCGCTGTCGCGGGAAGAATCATTCGCAATAAATCGGAGTTGAAACCGGCAACTGGGATTCACGCGCCGAGAAGAAAATATGAGGGGGATTAGATGAAAATCATACGGCCTTATGCGAATTTAATCTTTCCTAATCCCTCGGCTCTGGAGAGAATCGAGTGGTGTGCCCGTATCTCCCACAGATCAGAAGATGCCCAGACAGAAGACTCATGGCGGAGATTCATCGGTGAAGTAGTATTAAGACATGGAGATTGGTCTGTAGTAGAGCATATCTCCGTGACCGTTGATGGGGTTGTAGATCGGGGTATTACACATGAATGGGTACGTCATCGACTCTTTAGCTTTACACAGGAGTCAACGCGATTTGTGAATTACGAAAAGAAAATGGCGCCTAGTTTCATCTACCCGAAACCAGAAGTAGAGTGCGACCTGTGCCTGGAAGGTAATTCCGTATGTTCCGGCGGAATGATGTCTGATAGATGGTGGCATGATGCACCAAATAACCCCAATACTCACGGTGATCGCTGTAAGTATGACCCCCTGTGGCTTTCTGCCATTGACGTAGCAGAGCAGAGATATCGAGCACTTATCACCTCGGGCTGGCGCCCTCAGGAGGCTCGTAGTGTATTTCCAAATGCACTGGCCTCTCGTCTTATTACCACAGGTAATCTCCGTAACTGGCGTCATTTCTTTATCATGCGTACTACGACAGAAGCTCACCCGCAGATGAGGCAAGTTACTATACCTCTCCTGGCACAGTTTAAGTCTTATTTTCCACTGCTCTTTGATGACATTGAACCTCTGGCAAAACAGTCTGAATCCATGAAAAGGATACGCTGATGATTGACCGAATTACTCGCGCATTGGAACAGCTGGTCGATGTAGAGCAAGATAGGCTTATTGTCGAGCAGCAAAACTTAGCGATTCAACAACAAGTTCTGGCCACTCTGAAGATGCTGGTTGGACAACCCGCCAGTTTCCTCATAACCGAAACTGCAATTCAATCCCCTAAGGAGAAGAAAATGCCCGCAATGAAAGCAACTGTGGATCTTGTAATTCTCGATGACGGTAAAGGCGTATTGTTCACACTTCAGCCGGTCAATGCAGCAGGAAATCCCGTGCCTCTCCCAAGTGGTACTCCAGCGATCTCGGCAAGTAGCAGCGCGCCGGGAAGTCTTGCAGTAGTACCGAATCCTGGAGACACAACGGGACTGCAATTTCTCGGCACAGTCCCACAACCGCCGGTGGATGCAACGGGAATCGTGGTGACATTCTCTGTCACTCTGCCTAACGGCACAGCCCTGAGCGCCGCCCCAGCGAATCCGATTGATGTGACAGCCGACAATAGCCCTGTCGGTTTCAGCATCACAGAGACGGCGCAGTAGAAAGGCGCGGAGTAACTTCCGCGTAGAGTGCATTGGCATCTACCCTAACTGCCCAAGGGCGACAGGAAATGCCGCAGCAAGTGGTAGCTCTAGCGAACCTAGACCGACTCATTTGAATGCACTCTACGGAGAGGTTACAAAGCCATGAATGTAGACGATTTCAAGGACGTAGTAATTCCAGAGGGCGATATGTTAGAGCTTATTTTCAATCACCAGCGGGACCTTCTCGATAAATATCATCTCATCGAGGAAGAACTTGTAGGGCATCCAATACCGAGTGCGCCTTACACTCAGAAAGGGGTAGAAGATTTGCCCCGACACTGGTTCTACGCCGGCCCTCTTCAAATTCAAGACCGAGCTAGTCAGCTCCGTTTTAAGTCTTTCGCCTGGAGGATCACGGAAGAACTCACAGAAGCTACACTATCTCTGGGTGAAGAGAATGACACACATTATCTGGAAGAACTCATCGACGCCCTACACTTCTCTGTGGAACTTCTTATCATGGCTGGACTATTTCCATGTCCCGATCAGAAGAGAATCGGTGATCCAGCGGGAGATCGTTTGAAAGTGGCCTTCAGCTGTTCCCACGAGGCTAGTGAACAGAGGCAGCTATACACAAATCACGATTTGAAGGTTATGACATACTGGGTCATTGAGAAGCTCGGGGAAGCCATGAATCGTTGCAAGTTAAAAGAGTGGAAAAGGACTGCAATGCAGACGGATGAGCGGGCTTTTCATCAATCGCTCTCCGAGTTCTTTGCCAAGCTGATCGACTTGTTGAAGGCCTCTGGGTTCACAGCCGAGACGTGCACCAAAATGTATATGTCCAAAAACCTGGTCAATAAATTTCGTATCGGTTCTGGCTATTAGCTTCAATGGCCCAGCGTTGCAAGGCTCGTAAGTGGGTCTTGAATTTTCGGTGTGTGAAGCCTGAAGGGCACACGGGAAGTCATAGAGCTAGTGAGAAAGAAATCAAGGCAAAGATTCGGGAACTGGTAAGAGAATTGATGCGAAGGGCAAAATGATCCTGAGACGCTACAAAACGATTTTCGAGGCGTGGACTCAGCTGATTGATGAACTATCCTATCGACATAAAGAGATAGATGCCATCGGTGTGGGCGGCATTACTACGTCTTATCCAGACATTCTCTGTGTTGAGATCGAAGACTTACTCGGGGGAAAGCCTCTTCACCTCGATATGTCCAGCTATGGTCGCAATCGTTGGCGAACTTTCCTGAAGAGGTACTTTCGCCCAGACTTGCCCCAGTGGGTAGATGATACTGTGATTCAATTAGGGAACCTAAAGAAGCATCAGGTCGCCAGTTACTCGATTAGCTATAACCCGGCATTCGCGCAGATTGGTAGAAAGGGCTATGGAAGCTCATCGAAAGGGCATCGCCATGGCGCGTGCTTGGCTTCGTTGCAGTTGCAACACTTCCCAGACCCTCGTGTCATTGTGGTGTCAAGAGCATCACAGATTGATAAGGCTGGCTTTCTTGACTTATCGTTGATGAATCGTGTAGCTGCTCGTACTGGCTGGGAAGACGTATCTGGTACTTGGATTGTGTCGATGGGCTTCATTGCCGCTGTCCACCAGATTTTCTATTCTGCCAGATTCGGTAAATCGTTGAAAGGTCATTCTCTCGAAAAGAGCACGAGACGATTCTGGTTAGATGATTATCGCCAAGCCAGATATGGCCCGCAAAAAAGAAGCATTAAGAAAGCTGAAGAGTGGAAGAAAACGGGAAAGATATTCAGGGCTTGTCCCGTAAGTGAGCTATCACTGGAGTTTGAACTATGAAACTCAAGGCTTTCGCTAAAGGTACCGTCATCGAGAACGACTGTTGGGTATGGGCAGATTTCCGCGTATTTACAATTCTGGGTTGGGTGATGCAGCCCATCTTAATCGGCATTAAGAAAAAGGAGTCACATGAGATTCTACAAGAATTTCCCCGAGGCGCTTAATGAAGTTAAGAGGGAATTAAAGGAGATGGGGCTCCTTGTCCACACGAAGTCTGTGCAGAACATCGTAGGTGACATTGAGGCCTACGAATTGCAATTCTACCAGTATCGCGTAGATAAGCCCTTCTACGGCGATCTGACAGAAGCCAACGGTCTTGATCTCAAGTGGTGCGAGGCGGAGTTTAGGGAACGAGTCAGCGGAGAGATGCTGAATCCCGGCGAAGCATGGAAATTGCGTGAGCCTTACTGGAAACAGTTCTTAAATCGCTGGGGCAGATTCGACTACTCTTATCCTCAGAGATATACCCTGAATCTCGATCATGTCATCAATGCCCTGCGTAAAGACATCTTTACTCGACGTGCATTCCTACCTGTGTTGGGATTAGAAGATCACGCTGACTCGTTTGACAAGCGATTTCCTTGCACTATTGGCTACCACTTTCTCTTCCGACAAGAAAAACTCGATATGCAATATCAGCTAAGAAGCTCGGATTATTTCGAGCATCTCGCCAATGACCTGTACCTGAGTTCCAAACTACAGCATCACGTGGCAAATGAACTCGGGGTGAAAGTCGGGGCGTTTTATCACAGTGTAGGATCTTTGCACTGTTTTACCCGGGATGTGAGTTCTGTTTTTTAGGTCTATGGACAATAAACTCATTCTCGAAGGCTGGCATTTAGTCTCTAGCGGGAAAGTTCTCGCAGGCGATAAGTATTGGTCGCCAGAGCATCTCGCGTGGCTTCCTGTTACGGTAAACAGCAATCGAGACGTAAGCGATTTTCCAGCAGTTATAAGGAAAGGGTAATATGAGTATGGAAGAGTTTGGCTTTCCCGTAGATCGTACAGACGAGTGGGAAAAGAGAAAAGACAGGGATAAGCAATCTGGCGTCTCCCGTCAGGTACTTAAACAGGAGACTCTTCACCAGATTACGAAGCTCATGTCTTATCTCGGAACGTGTAATCGCGCCAAAGTCGGGTGCCTCATCGTGCGTGACGGGCGCATCATCTCCACAGGCTACAACGGGAGTCCGCCTGGCGAACCGCATTGCCTAGAAGTTGGTTGCGACATGGTTAACGGCCACTGCGTTAGAACCACACATGCAGAGGCAAATGCGATTGCGTGGGCCGCAAAAGAGGGCGTCTCAACCAAAGGCGCCACGATTTATGTGTACGGGTGGATTACGGGGGGCGATCTCGGCATTTGCCCCGCTTGCGAGAAACTGGCAAAGTCAGCGGGAATCGAAAAGACGATCATTATTCCGTTTTATAAGAATGAAGGAAATGAGCCTCTATGACCAAAGAATTCTACGAATACGTTTGCGGCTTCGCTTTCGCACAGGATCAGGTCCTTCTCATCGAAAAGAAGCGACCCGTCTGGCAAGCTGGTAGACTTAATGGCGTAGGCGGTCACGTCGAATTTGGCGAAAGCGCTCAGGGCGCAATGGCCCGCGAGTTCGATGAGGAAACCGGTCTTGTCACAGTCGGGTGGAATTACTTCGCCAAGTTGAATGTAAACTACGGCTGTGTTCACTTCTTTTACCTCGAAGGTAAATGGGAGTATCTGAGACAGGCTAGAACTACCACAGACGAGCATTTGCACTGGATAAATCCGCACTCGGTGAATGTGCACAATGCCATACCAAACCTTACATGGCTCATCCCGATGGCAATGGGACTGAGACACGAGATTAGTCCACGTAAGGCAATTCGTCTCGAATTGACGGAGATTTACGAGTGAACCATCACCCTCAAAGCGATCTGAAAGTCTGGCAATCTGTGAGGGTTGCCGATTGCGTCCAATGCTCTCTGCATAAGGATGTCAAAACGGTATGCCTTCTGGGAGATGGCCCTACTCCCTGTTCTGGGATGATTCTGGGCGAAGCGCCAGGCTACACAGAAGACGAGTCGGAGATCGTCTTCAGCGGGAAGTCGGGTATATTTCTCCGCAAGACTCTGAAAGAGATCGGTCTCGATCCGCGAGAATTGTACATCGCCAACGTAGTTGCATGTCGCCCGCCAGCGAATAGAACTCCCACAAGTAAAGAGGCAAAGATATGCTCCTCTCTCTACTTGCGTCCACAGTTGGATGCCGTGAAACCTAAAGTAATCCTATTGCTAGGCAACGTGGCATGTACCTGGGCCCTTGGTAGAAAGTCTGCCGTCACCAAACTCGAAGGATCTACGTTTACTCTGGATAACATGACGTGTGTTCCCTCGCGTCATCCCTCTGCCGTAGTAAGGCTGAAAGATGTGAATCACAAGGACTTTCTCTTCGCTCAGGAGAAGTTCCGCGAGAATCTTCTCCTCTTCAAGCGAACACTACAACCTCCTAAGGATGACTTTGTTTATGAGAAGAATCTTCGGCTGGTTAAAGAATCTCCCGACGGCACTCCACTCTATGTGGATATCGAAACAAACGGCCTTAATCCGTTCAAGGCAGACGCGAAAATACATTCTATCTCAGTGGCGAGAATCCCTGGTCGAGTTGCTGCCGTTAAGATGGAGAACGAGAATATCCTCCTTACGAAAGAACTCTTAACAAAGCATCCCATTATGGTCCAGCGGGGTACCTTCGAGGGAACCTGGTTCTTGCATCATCTGGGTATATTACCTCGAATTTATCACGATACTAAGCTCGGCGCATTTGTGATGGACGAGACAGATAATACCGGCTTGAAGTATCAGGCGATCAAATGTCTGGGTGTAGAGCCTTGGTCGGAGACGGAGCAAAACTGGGAGAATCCGAATTATGAAACCCTTTTGCCTTACAACGCCCGAGACTCTGTGTACGGACTCAGACTCTATCGAGAGCGTGACTTGCCTTTTCTTAAACGAAATCCGAAGGTTGCACGATTGCTGCGCTACATCCTCTTACCCGCGGAAGAAGTGTTCACGAAGGTAATCTGTAATGGCGTGCACATTGATTTGAAACAAGCCAAGAAAAAACTGAAGAAATGCGAGGCAGAGGAGAGTCGCATCAATGCTGAGATCAATGAGATAGCGGGCCGAGAAGTGAATATAGGCTCTCCAAAGCAGATGTCGAAATTGCTTTACGATCAGTTGAAATTACCCTGTCCTGTAAAAACAAAGAAAGGCGCTCTATCGACTTCGGAAGCGGCCCTAATTCGCCTACGAGGACAACATCCCGTCACGGACTTAATTTGGGATTATCGAGGTTGGAATAAGAAGAGAACGACTTATCTAGAGCCGTGGATCCGCAAAGGACCCATTCTTAGGTTCCTCTACGGCTTCACAGATACCGATACTGGACGTCTTAATTCTACGGCTGTAAAAGATAAGAGGTATGAGAAAAAACTTGGCGCCACAATTCATCAGTGTCCTCGTGATGTATTTATCCGCAATCTTGTTACGCCTCGAAACCCTGACTGGTGTATTGTTGAGGGCGATCTCTCTCAGGTTGAACTTCGCCTAGTGGCTCATGCGAGCGGTGATCCAACGATGTGTGAGATTTTTCAGCATCCTTCTAATACGCCCGAAGGTGATATTCATTATCAAACTGCAACTGATTTGGCAACTGGAGAGATCACAAAAGAAGTTCGTAAGAGGGCCAAGGTCGTCAATTTTGGTTACGTGTACAAAATGTCCTGGCGGAAATTCATTATGTATGCCCTGGAAAAATTTGACCTTAAATTGACGGAGAAAGAGGGTAAGGACTACCAGAAAAAGTTCTTCAAGAAATACTCGGGACTTCTTCCATGGCATCGAAGAGTTGAGGCTTTTGTTACGGATAATGGTTGGATGGATTCAGTTTTTGGTCGTCGTAGACATCTGCCACAGGCGATGCACCCAATTACGGAAGAATGCAACGATTGCCACGGTGAAGATGAGAACTGCTTCCTGTGTGGAGGTGAAGGTTTTTTTACTACGGGTAATAATCAAGAAGAATGGGTCCGTCAGGAGGCTATCAGACAAGCTGTTAATTCCCCCATTCAATCTGCCGCTTCCGATCTTAATCTCTTTATCTCGGCTTTACTTCTATCTCCCTCTTTGAAATATGATGGAAAGTTAGATGAAAGTAAAGTAATGATGGTTGCCTCCGCTCATGATTCACAAATTTTTGAATGTCATAGATTATATGTTTCCGAATTAAAGGCTGCTATTAAAAATGTGACTCATAATCTAGATTATTTGACAAGGAATTTTTTTGGGTTTACATTTAGAGTACCCATTGAGATGGATGTAACAGCATACTCCGATTGTTGGAAAGGCACTGAGATATGAACAAGAGAATTGAAGGTATCCCAGACCTACGGGATCTCTATGAAGTGCAAGGAAAAAGTGCCCAGGAAATAGGTAAAATTTTAGGGGTAAGATATTATGTCATATTAAGAAGGTTGAGGGAACAGGGAATTAGATTACGAAATAGAAGATTACCTGAGATGGATAAAAAGAAAATAAAAAAGATGTATCTCTCAGGAGTCCCATTAAATGAAATTGCCGAAAAGTTCTTTTGCTCCCTTCCCGCTATAAAGCAGAGAATTTATAAAATGGAATTACCTCCCAGAAAACTTCCTAACCTCACATATAAAAGCTACAGACAAGCCCATATAATGAGAAGCTATGGCATAACGATGGCCGAATTTAATAATATATTAAAGAAGCAACGGGGGAGATGTCGCATATGTCAGAAAAAACCCTCTGGGTCTAGTCCTCAAACTCGACGCCTTCACATAGATCACTGCCATAAAACTAAAAAATTTAGGGGTCTTATTTGCTGTAACTGTAATCGCGGATTAGGTTGGTTTGAAGATGATTCAAATTTACTTCGCAAAGCTGCCCTCTATCTAGAGAGGTTTCAATGAAAGTCACAGGCGTTTCATTCTCTTCGGATAAGAAGCTGGTTCATTGCCAGCAACAGTACTCCTATAGATACGATGAGAAACTCCAGAAGAGGATTAAGAGTAAAGGTCTCTTCATGGGGTCTGTACTTCATACTCTCATCGAAACCTATCGCCGTAAAGGTGACTGGGAGAAGCGGCTGCGTATCTGGGAGAAGAAAGAATGGAAGCCTCTCTTCGATGAAGAGAAGGAAGGTTACGAAGAGAAAGGTATGACGCCGAAGATCGTACACGATTTGATGGAACACTACGTCGAGCACTGGGGCGCCGAGGATCTTCTGTGGAAGCCTCTCTTTATCGAGCAAGCCTTCGAGATTCCGACGAAGTACGGCTTTCCGATTCGCTTTAAGGCTGATTACATCGCTCAGAAAGGCAAGGTTATTGCGCTGTTCGAGAACAAGAATAAGGGAGATATCCCAGAAGGCGAAGAGAGAATGCTTGCGCCACAGCCACACAGTTACGCTTATCTTCTGACGAAGTTGCCTCAGCCGATTCATGTAACTCGCATCGTGTGGGATTACATCCGCACAGAGAAGGTTCCCTCTCCCAAAATTTTGAAGAATGGTGATCTGTCGAAGCGGGAAATAAAGACGGATCAACGCACTTATCTCAAGGCTTTGAAGGAAGCTGGCATTCATCCTAAAGGCGGCGAAGAACTTATTGGTCTGGAGAACTTTCTCAAGACTCTCCCAGAAACACTCACGTTGACAAGGGTAACTAACAGTGTTAACTTGCGTGTCGGTGAAATGTTTGTGCGCGACTGGGTTGCTCGGGCACTTCAAGCGCGAGACATCAAACGACCCACAAGAAACTGGGGGAGAGACTGTAAGTGGTTTTGCGATTATCGCACCTTGTGCATGGCCGACATGCTGGGAACACCCGACCGTAATACGATCATCAAGAAGGACTTCGTGACCCACATCAAGAAAGCAGGCGATTAAAATGCCCGACATCCACTTTTCCAGTTATGATGAATACTTCAAGGATTTCTTTCTTCACCTCGTCTTATATTCATTTAACGGTGTTGGTAAAACTACTTTTGCCGGACGCACCGGACTTCGCACTGTTCTGTTAGACTGTGGCGACTCTGGTGTGGTGACTCTAAAAGGAGTCCAAAAGTTAAAGATCGTGAAGATCAAGAGCACATTGCATTATCTGGACGTTATGGACTCTGTGAATCGCCGTGCGGAGCAGTTTGACTTGTTAGTCGCTGACTCTCTGACTGGTCTCACCGCGATGGCAATTAAAGAAGTAAAGGGAAAAAGAGGTGACATGAATCGCCGCAAATGGGGCATGGTTGGGTCAAAGGTGATTGAGTGTGTCTCCGAGACTAAGAACTTTCCCAAAGATGTGATCTATCTAGCACAGGAGAGGAGGCGCACCAATGATGAGGGAGATGGTGACGTGACTTTCTACTCCCCCAGTGTTAATCCAGGTGTGAGAGAATTTATCTCCGGCTCTGTTGATTGGATTGGTCGCATGTATCTGGAGGATGAGAAGAGAAAGTTGAGCTTCATTCTCTCCAGTACACAGGAGGCGAAAGATCGAGCCGATCCCCCGGTGTTCCCTAAAGTTCTGACGTTGCCACCTATGAATGGGCCTATTTATCCAGCGTATGCGGCAATAAGGAAAAGGATTGTAGAAGCAATCCAAAAATAACTATGGCTAAGCCCAAGCGAAAAGGACAATGCCCAAACTGCGGTCGAAAGACGCATAACTCATGGATCAAGAAACCAAAGGAGAAAGAAAAATGCCACGCATGATTACCGTTGATTTCACCGGGGTCGAGTCTGGGGGAGGAAGAGTACGAATTCCCGAAGGCGACTACGGTCTACGCATTAAAGACGTTAAAGGAAAGAAGGGCGAGGAATCTGGTAAGAACTATCTTGCCCTTAACTTCGAGGTGATCTCAGGAGATAAGAAAGGACTCAAGAAAGTCCTGGCTCACTCCTGTTCACTTCAGACACAGGCTTTGTGGAACTTCCGTAATCTTCTCGAAGCCTGCGGGAAGCAGGTCGCAGCCAAGGCTCTGAAAATCGACTTGGATAAACTCGTCGGTCTTGAATGCGCTGGTACTGTGATCGATGATGAATATGAGGGAAGGAAGAAGTCCGTCATCACCGCATTCTTCCCGATGGAAGATTTGGGTAATACTTCCGAAACCGGCTCAGAACTGGAAGAGGCGGTTGAGGAAGAGGCGACAGAAGAAGCTGAGGAAGAAGTCGAAGAAAAGCCGGTGAAGAAGGTGGCTAAGAAAGGGGCAAAGAAAGAAGAACCGGCAGAGGAATCCGACGAAGAGGACTTGTTTTCCTAAAAGAGATAAGAGAGGAGACCGTCATGCGAGGGCCAGAGACGAGGTTACGACTCAAAATCCGAGACGAGTTACAGCGTCTCTGGCCCAAGGCATGGATCAGAAAAATTCACGGCAATAGATTTCAACACGTGGGGATTATGGACTATCTCTGTTGCTTCGAGGGATTCTTCATCGGCCTTGAAGTGAAGATCCCGAATGGTAAAGCCACACCAGCGCAGTTGAATGAGGGAAGACTTCTAGAGAGAGCTGGGGGTTACTTTGCCATCGTAACTTCAAGGGAAGAGGCGGTTGACGCAGTAAGAGAGGGGATTAAACGTGGCCGTTCCAGACGAAGCAACAGTGACCGTACTTGATATCAAGACAGCGTGCAATATTCTCTGTGGAGGCGCCAGCGTAGATCCTAATGCGTGCCGGGGCGCTAATGCTCTGCGCGATATCTTGCTTGCTACAGCAAAGATGCGACCTGAGATCGTCAAGAAAGAACCAGAAATTCGCACAGATGCCGTAAGAATTCGACCAGCACCTCGTCGATGGAAACTCCCAGATAATCGAGAATCAAGAGTCCACAAGTTTCAGATTGATGAGACCGAGGGATATATCACTGTGGGTCTTTATCCCGACGGCTTACCCGGAGAGATATTCCTGAAGCTGCATAAGGTTGGAAGTCTTGAGCATGGGATGGCTGACTGCTTTGCGCTTTTATTTAGCCTAGCGCTTCAGTGTGGCATTCCATTAGAGACTCTAGTGTCGAAGTTTAAGCATGTAAAATTTCAGCCGTCAGGTGTTACAAAGAGCCAAGCGGGGGATCTTCGCTTCGCTGACTCAATCGTAGACTATATCGTCAGATGGCTAGAGATGAAATTCATCAAATAAAAAAGGGCCACCCCAGTTACGAGGAAGCCCAAGGCTTCAGGCAGGAGAGAAGTTTTAAATCTCGTATTGCTTACCGAAGTAGCTCACGGCTGAATTGAAGTTTGAACGGAATGTTTTGGCAGAAGTCATAGCCTTATCAGCCAAGTCTTTCTCCGCCTTAACATCTTTAGCTGCGGATACTGCTGGAATCAGCGTAATCAGTGAGACAATAAACGCTGACACGGCGGCTAGTGCCGCAGTTACTTTGGCTTGACTAGATGGGTCCGTTATATGCAATTCTGGTAGAATTGTCGAGAGATTATCCGTGATAACCTGCATTGCCGTCTGAATCTCATTCAGGATACCCGGCTGTGCTGTAGTAGCCGCTACTTTATACTGAGCGATTAAACCCTTGATAGTTAGCAAGGCAGTCTGTGTCTGCTGTGCCCACGAGTTGAAGGCGGTCATTACTGACGCAGAAATGCCAACGCCGAAAGCCGCCAGGATAGCTACGAGCGCCTGCAATGCCGGGCCAAGCAGAGAGATGATGCTGGACGCCTGTGATTCCCAATCTCCGCAACCCGACATGAGTAGACAGAGATCGAGAACGGCGAAAACTCCGATTACTTTCAAGAATACGGGGCGATTGAATTTCATTGTGATTCTCCTTTTCAGATTAGACCTGCTTCTTTCCAAACTGCTTCCATTCCGGCTTGTTGAAATAACTGTCGCACCTCATCCGTCGGGCTTTCGGGAAATGTACCTGTTAACTGTAAATGCGGCCAGTCCTTGATTGAGTGAAACTCGCTGCCAGAAAAGAGACCTAATATCTCACCACACGAAACTACCTGTTGCCATATTGGGTGCGAGAGGTTCCAATCTGGTTGGGGCGGAATTTGATTCATTGGAACAACGTCTACGGCAAGCCCAAACTCATGCCAAGAGTAGCCAGCGGGAGCGTTTGTAACGATTGCTCCTGGAGTAGTGCGACCTTGAGCGTATAGTGCTGCCTGCTCAGACCACGGCCGCAATCCCTGCGTTACGCGAAGATTAACATCCGGCAGAGTCGTAGCCAAGACGTAAATCTTGTTAGCGAGGGCGGGACAGACGGATAGCAATCGTTGTTTAGAGATGGCGTCCAATACTTTTACTCCCACACACACTTGATATTCTTGAACTTGACCGTAGACGACCCACCGGCAAATGCTAGGTCGAGTTGAAGCTGCAAGTACAGCCCCGGCGTCCATTTCAGCAGATCGCCTGAAACATTCAACAGTCTTGCCGGAGTCACATATCGCTTGCCGTCGATCTCGCACCACGGGGTTGACATCGTGTGGGCGACAGTGTTTACTACGTACCTGATCCTAACGTGATGGTCCACGCTTGGAGAGTACCTGCCAGGATTCAGTCCGGTGTTGACCCATGCCGGATTTGGAGCAACGCCGTAAACTTGGATCTGACCTTCCTCTTTATAGTTGATCTGGAAACTGCCATTGTAATTGTAGCCAGCAGGGTCACAGATGCGGAAGTCTGATTCCAAAGCTTGCAGAGTATTGAAGGACGGCGTGTCCGTATTCACCATGAAGTCCAATGTCAATTCAACCTTGGCCGGGTTCTCAACGAATTCCTGCTGCCAAGGGCGCTGGAGCGCGGCCATCATGTCGGTGTAGCCCTTGCCCGCGATTGAGACCGTCATGTAGGGGTTCGCGTCGGACGCTGAGGCGACTGTAGCTAAAGTTGGAGCCACGAACGGCACCGGGCCGCCAATGCCGGGGCCGACCCTCACCTGCCAACCATCGTTATATTCGAGAAGATCGTCGGTGAAGCTCATAGTTTACCTAGCCTCTCTTTTAACTCTGCGATGCGCGTATCGATCCAGCCCTGAATCTTGGCCGTGCTTCCTGCCCGATGCGATTGGAGGTGATCAATCTCCTCCGCAATCTCTGCGCGAGTCCTAGGCTCAAGACGCACCTTTGATGGCAGCGGGTACTTGCGCCGGGTCACGGCTCCCCGCCTTTTGCTTCAAGCAGCACCATATCCATAATCGGGATCATGGCCTTTGCCGACTTCCGCTGGGCATCCGTAATGTCTACGTGCGTGTCTGTCGATCGCTCCAGCAACAGCACCTTCAACCGTTGGCGCTCCTCCATTGTGATTGTGAGCGCCTCCAATTTCTCTAGCAATCTGTCCATCTCGAAGTAGCGCGGGTGGGGATGGTGTAAATCGCTGGAAATTCTGGCCTGCACCCGCGACCACAGCGGACTCATCTGCGTTTCCAGCTTTGCGATTGCCGCCGCTTGTTTACTGAGAGACTGTACGATGAATACCCCCAGCGCTAAGAGGCCAGCGAGGGCTATTCCAAAAGCGGAAACTACTAAGGATGCGGTTAAAGAACTCATAGGTCGTAATCGGCGCTCCTATCTAAAATGTGACGCCAACCCCGCGTTCCCTAGAAGCAGGCTCAGGAAGAAGCAGGCCAGCGCGGCCCAGCCCAGCGACCAGCTCGGTGCACCGATATTGCGCGAGGCTAAACAGGCTAACACGAACGCGAATACCAGCAGAATGATTGAAAGCATTGTTAATTTCCTCCTGTAAGTTAAAGGTTAGCACTAAAGTCTGTCTGGTCCACGCCCTTTGCGGCTATCCCGCATCTCATTCTCCATCAATTCCAGGCGGCGGTTGAATCCCTTCATACTTTCCACCGTCGCCCCTGCCATTACGGCTAGGTTATCGGCCACGGCATCCCGCGCCCGGTTGGCGTCTTCCTGTATGCGCTTGAACTCCATCAGGTGCTTCAAGGTCTCGGTATTTTCGATATGGCGTGCCGTTTGAAGATCGCGGGCCTCCTGACGGCTCCGGTTGTCGGCACCGCGGCTCAATAGGTAACCGGCAATCGATACCACTAGTACGCCCAGGGTTACTAAGTCCCCCTGGTGCCACGTCGGGTCTATCTGCATCACGGCCCCCTTTTCCCCAATACCAAAGTTTATTGACCTTACCTTCCTAGCCTTCCCATCTTCCCTTGCCTCCCCCCTTACTTTCCCTCGCTTACTAGCGGCGGCGTCACCGGGCGCATGGTGAACAGGTTAAGCCACCCGTGCTGCATTGCGTACTGCCCGAACCACACCCAGGCGAAGTGTAGAATTTCTATCACCGGAGGCACGGTAACGGTGAGCACGTGGCCGCCTGGGGTAGAAACGTTGGAGGCCCACACCGCCTGAATGCCTAGATTGGTGGCTAGGCTGAATACCACCCGCACTAGGAAGTTTATCCAGGTGGTGTGAGCAGTGATCCAGGGTAACTTCGACCATTTTTGCAGCAGCAGGAGTAAGTAGGCGCAGGCCGCCCCCCCGGTTAACTGGCTAAATACGATGTTTGGTTCCATATAGGTAATCTTTCCTTTCTTAAAGGCTCAATTCGGGTCTCCAAATAGCATGGCGGCCCACTTCAGGGAATTTGCCGAGGCCGCCGTGACTGTTACCGTGGTACCGCTCACTGTGCACCCCGCCGCGATTACCCACGGCTATAACGACACCGCAGATTTGAATAAGCATGTTGGTTGTGATTTTCATAGTTCCCCTTTTTATTTTTATTTCGCGGCGACGGTCCAGCTAGTCCCGTCGCAATACGCCAGCACATGATTTGAGCCGAGGCCTGTAATCGTAGCTCCCCACGTATTGGTTGTAGAGTCCGTCACCGTGGCTTGGCGGCCCTCTATTCCAGAGCTGCAAGCCGCTAGCGTAGAAAATAGGACGGGGCCGTGAGCAACCCACCCAGTGTTTCCCGATCCCGACTCCTTCACCCAAAGGGCGGTGCCGGGGCCTCCATCCCGCTGTGAGTATATAGACGACACGACGGCGGTTACCTGCCCGTTGGGCGACCCCGTTCCGCTGTACCAGCCATCTTGCAAGGAGCCGATGGGCGGCGTTGCTACCGACAGATTCGCGTGCCCGATGAAACTTCCCTGAACAGTGTTGCTGTTGGCTACGATGGAGGCTGACTTTCCGCCGAAGAGTCCACCGAAACTGTTGGTAACTGTGCTGTCGTTGATGTTTACCGCGCTAATTCCCGTCGCCGTCGTAACCGCCGGAATTTGGCCGAGGTTGAAATCAAAAGACCCGCTGGTCCATGTCCCTAAGTTGGCCGTGCTAGTACTAGGAGAGTCTTGAAAGAATCCATAGTAATTTGCGGTGGCCGCGTCAAACACCGGAGAATGAGAAGTAAAAGCTACTACATTCAGTACTGGAGTATTTATATCAACGTTCACTCGAACGCCTTGAAGGTTGTCAAGGATGGCGGGAGAACCTAACGGACTGCCAGCAAACGCAAAAAACGAACCCGCAACTACATGGCTATTACTACCGCTACTAGAGTCCATCAATGCGCTTGCGATTACCTGAATTCCTTGATAATCGGAAGCGCCTTGATGCAGGTCGCCTTCCCAATATGTAGTGAATCCACTTTGCAATAGGGGATTGGTAGACCCGATGCTTTGGGTGATCGCCGTGTTGTTGCCCTGCGAGACTTGGCTGTCTGGATTCAGCCCGGAGTACAGTGCATTCCCGATGGTGGTCAGCCCGTTCACGGTCAACTGACTGGTGCTGTTGTTCCACGTGAGATTGGAACTGCCTCCAAACGCTCCTGCATTGTTGAACTGGATATTAGTATTCAGGCCCCCGGCGGACCCTCCCCCGGCCCCGCAGCTCGGGTAGCCGGTGCTCAATATTCCTATCACCACCTGGTTCGTGGGGCAGGCCAGCGCGTACACGCCCCCCAAGCTGGCGCTCTTGGGCGGTGGCATCAGCATCAGGAGCGCGTTGGGCAAGTTCGGCACGAACTGGTCGAAGTTGCAGGTCCCGGCGGAGCACCAAAAGTTGCTGGTCTGCGGCTGCACGCACTGGTAGCCGGACTGAGGGCCACCAAGAACTAATTGATTGAAGGCGTTTGTGATAGTTACGGAATAGCAGAAGTTCTCTGGATTACTCACGGAGACATTTGCTACCTGACAAGGGGCACTAACTGTTCCGTTAACTATTGGGCAGGTGATCGGAAAAGAGATCATCTGTCCACCGCCGCCAACTTGATAGCTTATAGGATTTCCCGAGTTGTCTGTAGCAGTAAAGATCAGGTTCCCAGAAGGTAAAAGATGATTGCCTCCCCCCATCGTATGAGAGGCCACAACGGTCATGAAGTTCTGCGCTGAAGCAAGAGAGCAGAGGAAAAGAAGTAGTGCTAGTTTTTTCATGTCAATTTCCTATGGCAAGCCAGTACGCTCCCCCGGTGACCGGAGGGCTGGACGCCGAACTGCTCGTCGTATAATTAAAGGATGTTTTACCAATCGCATTAAGTGAGATGCCAGCATATGGTGTATCCGACGTAGCTATTACTACAGGGTTGTTGGTTGAGAAAGCATGTGAAAATGTTACGGTGGATGTGGTCCCCATCGTAATATCGGGCGCTACGCCCCACTGAATAGTCAAGCCGCCGAACGTAGAGCCAAATTTTATGTACCCTGACTCAGAGCCGATGCTGACAGCCGAAACCAGCCCAGCAAGAGCAGTCGTGAGATCGGCACTAGTGATGAGATTAGCAAATACCGTTTGCAGATTCGCTAGTGCCGTGCTTGGTGAGGCGCTGCCATCGTTGGGAGAATAGCCTTTTGCCACGAGAAAATTAGCGAATGCCGTAATGAACGTGGAACTCTGATAAAAAATTTTATTGGCTAGAATAGAGGCGAAGACGCCAGACACCATCCCGCCCGAGCGTTGGCTATCAGAAGAGTAGGCAGAATCCGTTTCCTGATTATTTGCATTTGGATTAACTTGAATGAAATTTGTAGAGGGCATTTTACTCCTTTAATTCCACATACCGAGATCGAATCCTTCTACAAATGTGGGGTTCAAGTTATCGAAGCCAAACAAGGGCAAAGTAGCGAAGTCATAGATAAATTGCACGGCTTGAGGTCTCGGGACTATTAAGCCATTGGTAATCATCTGCTGTTGGGTCGGAGTAAATGCTCCAACCAAGAAGAGTGTGGCAGTCATATTCTGATTGTCGGTAATAAAGATGTAAGCTCCAGGATAGAGTACTTGCCAAGCGTTCCACAGAATACTCAGAGACCCCATGTACTGTCCGTTGAACTGATTGAAGATAATTCGGGCCATCAGAAGAGTGCGGTAATCACTGTCACCTAGCACAGCACTGGGATCTACAGTTGTGACGGCTACATTCGTAAGGTGAGTCTTGGTGAAGACCGCCGTAAACGATACTCCCTGTACAATCGCTGTGGGAGTTACATTCTCCTGATTAGCTCCTGAGTCTATCGATTGTGCTACACCGATCTGCATATATAGGGTGTTATTTACAGTGACCGTCTGGCTACCAGTAGCGCTTACTGCTTCAGTAGTCAGAGCATTCACGCCTAGTGGTGTAAACGGCAAAGTTCGACTAATGCCTATCACAGTTCCCAGAGCATCTAATTGAACTCCTACGGCAGTATCTAGATTGAAGGCCTCGCTAATCGAGTCAGCGCAAGCTGTTGCATCTAGAAAGGGCTGAATCAAGCGAGTAGCAAACGCCTTGAGATTAGCAGAGTTCTGATATTCGCTGGTAAATAAGCCCAGATAATAAGTAAGACTCGGTTGTATAGGTCCACTCATACGGAAGTAATTACCACATCGGCAGCTACCCCTTGTGCCGCCTGATAGAAATTCAGAGTGATATCAGTATTAGTGCTGGGACTAGCCGATGTACCGAAAAAGAAGCTGGCTGCGCGAACTGAGTAGATAGGGGCAGCACCTACTGGATTCTGACTGTTCGCAGCACTTACCAATTCACCAAAACTAACTACTGACCCCAGGGGAAGATTATTCAGATAAGCCGCTACAGCGGCCTGAATGAGAGGCTGAAGAACTGCAAAAGTTCCTCCTGCTAAAACATGAACTTCCATGCTGACATAGATTATCTGCATGGTGGGAGTGGCGAAATTGATATTAATCGTAATGCCGCTCAGTGGGTCAGTAATTGGGGTAGAGACAAGAGTTCCGCCGGTGCTGCCATTCGTTAATACACCAAGGCCTCTGTTGTTATAGATCGCGGTAGCTATGGCTAATGCGGAACCCCCCTGTACCACTGGTGATATAGAGTGAGCGGGATTACCAAAGCTGTCGGTAGAACCCGTGAAGTTCTCAAAACTTGTAGTACCCGATGATGAAAGAGTCGAGCCGTTATTGATTCGAGTAACCCCTGGAACTGCGAGAATAGCGGCAATAGTCCCGGCAGCTAGATCAACGCTGGGAAGCTCCGTGCTGATTGCCTGTCTCGCTCGAAGTTGTCCATCTGTCTCGATAGGTTGACCGAGCACGGCTACATTTGAACCGTTATTCACAGAGACCCAGCCGGCCTGTGGGGTGACAATATTTACCAACTGATTAGGGGCTGTGATATTGATAGAACCAACTTGCTGTGACGTAGCTACAGCACTAGCCGTTCCACCTCCCCCGATAGTTACCGAAGAAGGAAGATTCCACAGGTTTCCGTTGATATCGCTAATGACCCCGTTGGCAATCACTGTGCCCGCTGTACCAGTAAGAGTCACAGTACAGGTAGAGTAGCTAGCGGTCTTTCTCTGTAGTCCATTGATAGCTACTATGAGATCGAGCCCCGCACCTACAGCTGTCGCGGGAGATTGCTCGTTATAAGCTAACTGCAAGGCAGAATTACAGTCAGCCGCCGCAAGAGCCACAAGTGACATCAGCTGATAATCCGCTGAGTCATTCCCGAGATATACGGTATTTCCGTAGATCGACTGGAATCCGGCTAGATAATAGGCCAGAATATCCTGGTAGGAATTTATCGTCAGACCGGAGGGACCGACTGTTGGAGCAGAGTAAGCCATTTAAGAGAGCGCTCCAGATGGGGGCGTCGGTACGTAGGTAACTGTCACTTGACCAAACGGCGTTTGTACCGTAGCTGTGTACGTGAGAGTTCGAGTAGTCGAATTAAAGGAAATACTCACGCCACTAAGACTCGTCACATACGGAGTTCCAGAAATTCTCTCACTGATGATTATCTCCATCTGTTGCTGTGCTCTGGCGCTTGCGCCATTCCCCAAGATACTTTGCCACAACTGAAGACCATCCGAGGTGTTTGCCCACCACTCGCTTTGAAACAATAGCAGGCGAGTATAAATTGCCTGCTCTACTGCCTGAAGATTCGAGAGATAATTCGATTGACCCTGACCCCAGTATGGATCGTTATTAGGACCTAACTGGCGATAGGTGATAATCGAAGTACTCAAGGCGTCACCGGACCTGTAACTCCCGCTCCCGTAGTTACTCCAGAATGTATATGGGAGTGGAAATTTGTACCGTTGATCTTTACTAATGTAGCCGTGAGATCAATCTCCCCCGGGGCAATCTTAATCTGCGTAGTGCCGCCATCGGGAGTAACAGTAACTTGTCCTGTATCTATCTCTATGACTGTATTACCCCCGTCTGATCGCAGCTGTAGCCCCGTAGTGGAGTAGTTGTTTAAAATTCGTGGCTGAGACCACCCGCCCGGAATAAACATGGCGTCCGACAAGTCGTGGCGGCGGCGCTCTACCTGATTATTCTCTGTACCTCCAGATTGCCACCAGGCGTCGTAACACATATCCTGAAATACGACAAAACCCTCATCTCCGGCTGCAAATGGAAAAGTGATAGAGAATCCCCCCCCTCGAGGAGGACACACGGGCACGTTGATGAGTTGAGGGAGATTCACAGGCGTAGGAACTAAATTGAGAAATACATTTTCCTGAATTGCCGGCTGTACCGTAACTGTCTGATGTACGGCATCAAAGCTCACCACTACAACCGGAATAGCTACACGTAACTCATGGATCAACTGATAGAGAGATTCCTGATGGGCGATCTCCGGGTCTCCCAGCAGAGTCGGGAGGTTGACATAGCTTGGCTGTGTCCCTGGTGTATTCACGAATGCAGTTGAACCCCGAAGGCCGCTTCAATGGCGGCAAGTTTTTCAGCAGCAGTAAGCCAGCCGGTCACATCTGTGTACCATTCTTGTCCCCGAGTATCTCCCAGATAGCGAGTGCCAATTACCACATACACGCCGTCTTGACTGAGGATGCTGAGACTGCTAGGCAGGTCTCCAACCTGCTTTTGTAACTGTCGAATGATGGCGTTATTGATCTGGATGGCCATCGGGGGATTTTTTACAGTCACACGAGGATCCAGAAGAAGTCGAACATTTGCTCCAAACTGAGTTTGCACGGGAGTTCCCACAACCCCCGTAGTTGGCGTGTAGACCAGGGCTGTGGTGGGGATGCTCTTATTGAGATCCACCATATTAAATACCCCTTTTGCATCTAACCAAGACCTCATGTTATTATCCCGCGCAATCTCAGAGAGATACTTACTGGGACGACCAAATACGACTTTGCCTCTCGGAAGGGTCTTAGTCAGAGAAGAAGGAATACTAGTTCCCGTCGTACTGATGGGATGATATGCCTTAGAGGCAATGGCAGCTACAATCTCCTGCTGTTGAATCCCGGCTGCATAGACCCCGCTACCGATAGTGGTCCCGATTGTGTTTCTGGAATCTTGATTAAGGCCGATGATGCAGTTCAAAGTCACCTTAAAATCAGTCTGGTTCTCTCGCTCGAACATTGGTTGCAATACATAACCATCCCAGATAACGCCGGAGTGACCCGGAGATTGATACCCGGCGGTTAAAATTACTTCCATCCCCTGCTGCATCGGCACAGCTTGCCCGCTTGAATTAGCCGAAGGATTAGAAGTGCTATTCTGTCCTTGTGTGAGAAGAAAATTCGCCAGCTGTTCGTTCGGATTATAAATGCAGATCGTTGCTACCCAAAAAATATGCCACCAGACTTGCTGTATGTCAAAAGTAATTCTTAGAGCCTCAGGCTCCCAAGCTGAGTCTGTGATTGTGATAACTGTCTGATTACCATTCTGTGGCGGAGCTTTCACCTGTAGCTGATAGCGTCGACCAAAGAGAGGATTTGTGTTAGTGTTCATGCGGCTACAGGAAGTACCGTGTTGTCCGACCAGATCATCTGATAGGTTGTTCCGAGATTCGTGTTATCGGGATAGTCTACTTCACTGGTAACTGGATTTGTAGAGGAACTTACATTGAGAAGATAGAGACTTCCTATCCCAAGATACTGATACTGCCGAAGAAGATTCAACCCAGTAACCAGTGGAACATCATTGAGAAGCGGGTTCTGATTACTGTCAAAGACCGACATAACCCAGTACTCGGCGATTTCATTGTAATCCAAAAGAACAAAGAAAGTTTGTACTATGCCATTGATAGACACGGTCACTTGCCATGTCTGATTGGGAGAATTATCAAGAGGGATGAGTTGCTGTGCCATTTACGGTATAGAGCTAAGAGGCGTATAGGATGGAGGTACCGATGTAGGCGCCTTTGTTCCCTCGTTGGTTGAGTCTGTTTGATCGGGTCGAACGCTGGTTGTTGCCGTACTCACAGAGGCGCTGATGATCTGGCGAAAATGAAGAGTTCCTCTGAATCCTTGTCGCGTGCGATTATCCTCTGTGCCTCGCACGTCTTCAATTATCATATTCTGATAGGTATCAAGTCTGGTCGTCAGAGTGATCGGTACACGCGCCGCCTGGATCTGTTTGAAGGTCTTGTAGGCGCTCACCGATTTACTCTTACTTCCTGAGTACTGCCCGGCCTGAAAACTTTGCATAGCATCTGACATTGCCACTTCTAGCACCACTCTCGCCGGCCTCAGATAAAGATGATCCACAATGGCAGGGCCAACTTGCACGGGGTGTTCCGTACATACCGCTTCCTGTGTGTGCTCTACTCTCAGAGTGGCATCGAAGTAGTAAGTAGTAGGCGATGAAGAAGGCGGTGTAGAAGCCGTGGAAGTATTGTTGTTTGCGGAGAGGGGTATACTCGTTGGAAGAGTACAGGTCATCGAATATAGCTGAGGCTGTTGCGACCAGTTAGCCGGTCGATAAGGACCACCGCCTAGTAACTCACTTAGTACTATCTGGGAAGCTGTATTCAGGGTACTCACTAGACGTAAGCTCCCTGCCTCTGGGCATAACTGCGAGTCGCCGTCAGTTTGACATGGGCATCAATCCCCTCTTGTACAGCCTTCTTAATTTCTTCTGGCGTAGCATTGGGACTCTGAATATAGATGGACACACCCCCCATATCATAAGAAGTCGGGTTATAAGTGCCTGCCGCTGGTAGAGAGTTTGAAGGTCCTTTCCATCGCCTCAGAACGTCATCTCTGTACCTGTCGGCATCCGGTCCAGATCCGTTATACCGTTTAATACCTTCTTCCCAGCTTCTATCCCCTTTTTTCTGAAGAAGCCAATTTAATCCACCCCAGATGTTCTGAGACGGATCTGAGGGATCACCCGTTATGATGCCTTGTTCTCGAAGTGACTTAATCGTATCGGGCATCAGTTGAAAGGTCCCGATTTCTCCTTTTTTACCGGGGGGCGGGTAGGCTTGCATATTTGACTCTTTACCGGCTATAGCGAAAGCCAATGCCTCTGGGATTCCCAGTTTTCTCGCGTCTTGAGCGATGGTATCTCGAATATCATTTCCTTGCACGTCGTATCCCATAAAATTCCCAACGGCTCTCTTAGCCGGATTGTCGTTAGGCGAAAGTCCTGAGATCGAATAAAGCCAAGGATGATTCTTCTCGAAATCCTTAATCGTTTTATCTGCGCCGGTAGTTACTTTCTCAATCCCACTCTCGATAACCTGAAATACCTTCTGGACGTCGGTGACGATCTTACCTACAGTGTTGGAAATGGTATAAGAGAAGAACGGAATGTTGACTTCAAACCACTTATTCAGTCTCTCCAAGAAGTGTTCAAGACCACCTTTGTTGTCGGGGAACAGCTTCTCTACCAGGTCGCTGGCTAATCTCATCCCAAAGTACTGAACCTTCACCCCAAGCCTATCGAATTGAAATCCGATTTCCCGAAGATTGTACATCCTCTTCTCGAACTCAGGGCCCCCAAGTTGTTTCATCAGCACAGTTTCATCCTGAATGAGCCGACGATAACGGTCAGCCAGTTCTGGGGGACCCCAGAGAATATCTTCGAGAGAGTATCCCAGGGCATCTGTGGCAATCTTCATCTTCTTTGCCGCATCAGCGCCCATCCACATACGACGAGCAAAAATTTGAAATCCTAAGTCCTGCTTGGCGACATTCGACATCAAAGTAACAGTCCCAGCAACTACAGCAGAGGCAGCAGCAATGAAAGCGCCCCCCACAAGAGTAAAGTCTTTTACGGCTGTCTTAGAGAACTGCCCTACTCTGACAGCTGTCCGCTTCAATGCGTCCTCATACCTTCGCTCTGAGGTAGAGTCAACGGAGAAACCAAGCCCCACCAAATATGATTTTATGGTTTCTGGACTACCTGGCATCTAAAACCTCTCGCATTCGCCTCTCATTTTCTGCCGTAACGTCCAGAGCTTCGTGAATCTCTACCAGCATCTCGAAAGTTAACTCATCCACGTCTCTGTGTTGCCAGTGACCTGCAATTACTGGTCTCAGAAGATACTGATCTATCCAGGAGTCGCAAGGCTCGATAAGTCCGGGAACACTGTTCGCAACGTCTCCAGTGCCCCTGGGCCGAAAAAACAGTAGAGATTAAAAGACAGAGATGCCACAGAGAGAGCTAGAAGCTCTACGGGATCAGGTTCGTCTTTCACTGCCCAGCGTCCGTCTGTCATGACTATAGGTTTCGCCACAGTAGTATTGCCTGCCTCTTCATAGCGGCGTATCGTAGCCAAGCATTTCGACTGGATACGATTGAAGATGTCTTCCGAGAAACCTTGAAAAGTAGCGGCTAGACCTAAACCCAAATCTTTCTCTGTAATCTCTTGATCCGGGCTTTGCAGGTGTGCGAGAAGGTTTTTCGTCAAAAATTGTCCCGTGAGCCAGCTCCCGTCTCTAGCGGAGAATCGAGTAAGCTGGTACTTGTAGTTGCCGATGGTAACATCTCTGGTGGCTTCCATGTGATGTTATTCCCTTTCCTTTAGATATTTACCACGTTACAGGCCGGAAGCGTCCAAGTGATTCTCTGGCCTTGTGCCTGGTAAGGCTTGTCTGGGATCTTCATAAAGCTGACCCCCTGAAGGAGATGCTGGCTTCCCGTAACCACATTGCGAAGACTGATCGTAGTGGCGGCCCAATTCGACACATCTCCGCTATCGGCGGCTGACTTGAGAATGTTATACAAGTCCAATAGCTGTTGATGAATGATGCTGGTCTGTTGAACCTGAATAGCGATAGATCCACTGTCGCCGGCGATGTAGCTCGGCATCACCGTAGAATCCGCAGATGTATCATGGGAGGTGCGATCTGTGGTCATCGAGATAATGAATTCTCCGATACCAATCTCGCCAGCGAACACAATGGGAGAGCCAAGGAGAACCGGGTTAGTTAAGGCCCCCGAACTGTCCTTAAAAGAATACGTTGTCGAAATGGCGCTCATAGATTCTCCTTAGAGGTTAATCAAAACTCCCACAACCAGACTTTGTACGGCTCCAGCTTCATTGATTACAATGTAGATAGGCATTGCTTTTCTGGCTGCATGGTCAGAGGCGGATTGCAAAGAGTAAGGATTCGCCTGACACAAGAAACCCGCTGGCAATGGATCTCCTGGCTCAAGATTCAATACGGGCTGAATTCCTTCATATGTCCCGGGCGCGAGATACCCAGTACTCACTGCCGCCTGACATACGTTATTGCAGACGTGAATCAACTGTTGCTCACCCGGATCCGTCTGGGGAACGCTAGGCACACTGATGAGCATATTCATCAGGGCAAACTGAAGATTGACTTCCAGCAGTGCCCGGTTAAGAGTCTGGTCAATGTAGATGCCACCCGGGGTGATACCCGGTTGCAGGATTGTGTACTGGTTCACATATCCCACATAGACATTGAAGTTATTACCGTTGATGACATTGACTTGCGCCTGCGTTAGGGGCTCTGGGATCACTCCAACGAGGGTCTTTCCCCACATCGTAAAGTAACTGTTGGGAAGTCCCGTGTTGAGACCCATCTCCAGACCCATTGCTGCGGCGCAGGCGTAGATATTGTTCGGAGCAGTTCCTCCCTGCGTTGTAGAGTAGATGCCAGCGCAGTTAGAGTAATTCGCTGCCTTTAGAAAAGCAGCAAGGTTGTTAGCCGTATTGTTCAGCACGGCCAGATCGGAACTGGTGCAGTAGTAGAACGTGGCAGGTTGAGCCGCTTGCACATAGGCTGCAATCGCTTCATGGTCTGCCGTAACTGCGTCAGTTACCATACCAGCATACCATGTCGTATTGGCTACGCGACAGGCAGTGAAAGCGATCAGAGGAGTTTCTCCGACATCTCCTGTCGTTGTCACAGTGAGACCGGCGCCTACTCCAGTGATTGCCGTAGTAGCTGCGCCGACAGCCGCAGTGTACCCAGTGCCCCCGCTGATAATAGCGAATGTGGCTACACCACTTCCCGAAAGAGTGAGCACCTGACCAATGGCTAGTTTACCCGCAGTGCCTCCAGAGATCGTAAAAGTATCTCCGATGGCATAGCCGCTCCCGGCGGCATCTACTACCCCCCCGATGAGAGCCGTAAGATCCTGACGACCGATCCAAATGTACTGTGGGGTTGGGGATTGACCGAAGTACAGCTGGGCTGCCAGATACTCCGGGTCAGTGATAAGAAACCCATAGGTAAGCATGGCAGCAAGACCATTGAACTGCAAGACGCGAGAATTCGCACCCACACTTGGGATGTGGGCGCTGGGGCCCACTACGAGGCCCTGATTATAAGTGGGCGGAGTTCCCAGAGCAGGGCCCGCCAGAACTGAGATATTTACGATGGGTGTCAACGGAAGTGCTGGGCTGCTCATAGGTTAACTCTCCACTGTGAAGTCGGCAAACTTGTTATCGAACTGGTCTTGGATGGTAGTCTCTACACTACTGACATAGCCGCCGGTCTGGCTATAAACCTCGGTCACAAACTCATTGAACCTTGCCGAGAAGTCCACTCGCTCCCACCACTGGCCATTCTCTTCTTCTGGGAGTCTTCTCGGCGCAGCTGGATCAGTCACCAGATAAAGTAGAGTAGCGGCAAATTGGTCGTGTATATCCTGATCGAACAGGCGGGTTCTCAGCTTCCGAGCATTGTCGAAACTGTTTGGGCCGTATGTGCACCAGAAAACTTCCCAGACTCTTGTATATTGCGTAGTCTTGGAATAAGTGATTACTGGGGGAGAGCCTGCTGTACTCTGGCTATACGTCACATCGCGGACTCGATTGTACTGGTCGTCTACTTCCACAGAGCGAACGAATACAACATCCTCTGTGATAGCTGGGAAGGGCTGACCCCTTTGCTGCCACTCGCATCTTGCGCCGTAGTAATTCGGGTTCTGCGCCCCGTTTGGATTATTCGAGAGTTGCAATCCCATATTCAACGTGAGAGCCTGAAGAATCAAGTCCATCTGCTTCGGAGTAAGAGGTGTCTGGGGCACTTAATTGCCCCTCATCCTTTGTGCGATAGCACAGTAGTAGCCACCGCGATTCTGATATTGACCTACAGACATGACACGCCAGTTGAGACCGTTCCATACAATGATATCGGAGGTAATTCCGTCGGCTTCGTTGGTTACATAGATAGGTGCCTGGGAGAAGAACATTCTGGCGCCTCTTACTCGATCTGCCTCCGAAAGCATCTGCAATTCCTTGTTGGAAGCCACAGTCACTACGCCCCACATTTCAATCGACTGAGGTGCATTGACTTGCCAGCCACCCTGAACGAAAGAACCATTCTGACGAAGAACTGTGAACGGCTCAGCCAAGTCTGGGTCATTTACCACGTCCTGTAGATCAAAAGACACTTATTCGTCTCTCTCGCTTCTCGCCTCGCCCCATCTCGCGTGACCGCCTTTACGAGCAATCTTGGTTTTCTCTTCAGAGGTCAGAACCTCGTCGCGTCTCGGGCCACCGATTAGACCTCCTTTGTGACCGCGCTCTGCTGGCGTCTCACCTTCAGCATCGAGAGACCCGTGGGCAATTTTCTCTCCGACTGCGGCACCTACTGAAGCGCCTGACTTGGCGGAAGAAACGGCAGACTTTACTCCAGCTACTACACCGTCTTCAATTGCCGCATCAAAGGCGCTCTTAGACACATTCTTGCGATGCAAGTCTCTGGCCATGCGCTCAAAATTATTCATTGAAATCTCCATAACCCTAACCAAAATCCGAGTACCGAACCGATGGCATACCCTAACCAGTCTTCGAGGTTATCAGTAAAAGTCTGTGGTGGGTTTTTCTCGTATCGAGCATCGAAGTAAAATTCCTTAATCCCAGCACCCACAAGTATTCCAGCCATAACCCACTGAGAGTGAGGGAGATGTTCAACCAATAAGGCTGAAATACCGAGATGAGCACAGAAGGCCACGAACTTGAATATTCTGCCCGAGATTTGCGATGCCTTGTTTAAGGCTAGTGAGCCACTTCTTAATCATTGCTCTTCCGACACTAGACCCACAATGGATTTTCTCATCTCGGCCGTATCAATGTTTGGTCTGTCAGAACCCTTCCGACGTATCGTCTCTGGCGCATTCGGTGCCCAGTGATTGCGTGGATCAGTGAACCATCTCCTGACTAGACCTTCAGCGAGTAGTGCCGTGCGTTTCAGATGCTTTGTTACGTCTTCTGGTCGACCATCTAGGCTAGCCTCGGCTGCGAGTATTAGCTCCGAAGTTAGTAAAGCAAGATTATCTTTGTTTTTGATTGCAGGCTCGATAATCGGACGGGCAGGAATGTTCTTGAGAATGGATCCATTCGTTTGGATATACACGAGTTGGGCATTATTGATTGCCTTTCTCTGGGCTACCTTCAGTAAATAAGCCTTACGCTTCTTACCGGCTTTAGAAGCCAGTTCAATAATGTCCAACATGCGTTGCTGAGCCGTACTCTCGGGCACACCGACAAGAACCTGAGAGCCTTTCAGTCTCTTCAGACTAGCGGCGAGACTCTTCTCGGCTCTCCCGCTAGTGACCGTAACTTTAATTTCTGGTTGCACTAGCTTCCAATCTGCTGTAAATCCGCTGCGAGATCAGAGACGTTTATTCCAGCCGGTGTCTTGAAGTTCGGCGAAATGATGGCATGAGCTTCGTCATAGTAGGCCATCACAAAAGCCCATGTGGCTCTCTGCAAAGCGCCCCAAGTTACCAGTGTGACTCCGTCGGTATCGTAGCCAACTATTGCCGTGCAGTGTCCACCCCATGAGCCTGGTGCCGAGTCACCCGTCTGCCCATCACCGACAACATCCCACAAAGAGCCGACTTGCGACTGGGCCGAGATGGGAAGCTGTACGCCGGTGTTCAAGCCCCCGAATACATAGACTCCCTGTTGCCAGCGAAGTTGGGTCATGTTGACTTCAGCATGTGCCGTAATACCGTAACCGCCGAGACCGTTAGTTTGCCAGTCTTGACACACCGTAAGAATATCGCCACCGTTATCGGTTGACGGGTCTCCATTCACATAGCCATCCCATGCTTCGTAAGCGCCAAGAATCACGGAGTCCGGCACTGTGGCTTCACTGCCTGATGAAGCGGTCCAGGATTGAATCATATGACCCGGTCCCGCAATCGTGCAGTCCCCAAGAGAGTCGTTCTTCATCATTCCCCAGGAAGTAATGCCGAAAGTGTAGTCAGCTGAGGTAGGTGCGGTTGGAAGAGTCGATAGAAAGGAGTGAAGTCTTGCGGCTCGCAGACGGCTCTTGGCATTTCGCCGTGCAAGAGTGCGTCCTAACTTAACAGGCTGCCTTGTTACTGGATGAGTAAAAGTGTTCATAAACCCCCTTAGTAAATGTACATACCCCCGATCCCAATTGCTTTCGCTGCCGTAGCAAGTAATACGCCATACTCTGTCGAGGTCCAAGCAGCAAACTCTTCCAATCCCTTGGGCACCTCAATCATTGCACTGACATTCCCGGCGCTCTTTGTTACCATAATTCCGCGAGTCAAGCCTGAGGCTGCGATCTGACCCGCTGTGCTACCGACATTTCCCTCACTTCTCAGATACAGCGTAGCGAAGTGCGCCACAAACCAGGCCATTGCGATAGGCCAGTACTCGAACCATCGAGCCGATTGCAAGCAAGCTGTAGCGAGGTTAATATACATTTGCAACACAGCGGGCGGGATGCAAACAATGTTGGGAGCACTGATTGCCAGTACATCGACTGTTGCGCCCCCGCCAGTACCCCCTTGTGTAGGAGAGCCGACGTAAGGAATAATCGATGTAATGTTAACCAGAAGACCAACGCCATTTCCACCTGAGCAGGGAATATCTCCCCCTACAGCGTAGCCTGTACCTGCACCATTCGATGCAATCTCAATCCCTGTAACAGCGCCACTTCCTGAAACGGAAGTAACTTGCGCCACTCCGCCTGAACCGTTGGGTTGATTGATCGCCAGAAGATTCCCAACGATATAGCCCAACCCGCCATGCCCCGGAGTAACAATGATACTACCGATGGCATTTGTAAGACCCGTAACCTGATAACCCGTTCCAGGCGTACCGATTGTATAAGTGAGGGGAACTCCCCCTGCTCCCGCAGTTGCCACAACAATGACTCCGCCCGAGGCGTCAGTCTGTAGCACGGTGAGTTGATCATTGACGGCATATCCCGAGCCTGGAGTTACTGCATCGGGTTGCACAGTAACGAGAGACTGTGGCTGTGAACCGAACTTCGGATATACGGCAAGAAAATCTGAAATCTGATACAGCGGATTACCGCCAACCGTAAGATTGGCGGCATCCATTGGACTGAAGGAGTAATCGTAGGGCCAACCTCCACAGTCGTCCTGATAGCCCCACCAAAGAGCGAGGTCATTGAAAATACTACCCTGAATTCCACCACCGCCCGAACTCATTACGCTGCCTCGACCGCCTTCATGGCTTCCTGAATTGTATTCAGAAGATCAGACTTGGTCATAGCCGGGCTTAATTCCATGTCGTGATTCTGGAAAGCGTAGTCGATGAGTTCCTGTTTCGTCATCTTCTCCAGCTTTGCCAGTAACTCGGCATGAGCTTTCTCGGAGGCTTCTTTAGCCGCAGCAGCTTCATTCTGAGCAATCTGCTGTTGACCCTGCGCCTGAAGATTTACTCCTGGAGCAGAGACAGGCATAGCGATCTCCATCAGAGAACCTTCTTTGACACACCATTCAAACATGACGTCCTGCCTCACCCAGTCGGGCACGGCGGTGACCTTACCCGGAAGCACTGTGACGTAGACATCTTCGTACTTTGTGGAAATCTTGACCTGGTCACTTTCCCCCAGCTTAGCCTTGGGGTTGATGAGAAAATTGTTGGGATGCTTGAATCGAATGTTCTTTGTGGTCAATACTTGAATCATTATTCATTCTCCGCGATGGATTTGGTTGAGGCTAGAGAGTCAACTTATCTAGAGTTAACTCTCTAGCTATTAACTATTTAGATACCATCTCCATATGAAATGGGCTGGTAATAAAGAAACTCGGGAACACCGACCTGACCCGCATACAAAGTCAGATAAGCGCCGCCGCCCTCACTGATGTTCGGCGTGGTCATCACACGTTGGATAGGCACAGTCACATTCAATCGAATGCGGTCCATGTCGCTAACGTATGCAACCATGCGATCAACTCCAGCAGAGCCCGCCCCCAGGCACCAGCGGGACGGGAAAATCTTGAGGTCCACGCCCTGAGTCTTGCCGATGTTATTTTCCAGCAAGTAGGTCAGGATGCTGACATCTCCCGCGGCGCTATTGATCTGGCAGAGCAGAGCGTACTGGGCAGCCGGGATGAGAATATGATTCGCCATACCGGTTACGTCGTAATTGCTCGCCGCCCACGTCGCCGTCATGATGGTATTAACATCATAAAGAATCTCCGTGGGTGTTTTGGTTGACCAGGCAGTGAAGCCGCTGGCGCCTTTTGCTACGGAGCCTGCGGTGACGTTTGTGTTATTCACCAAGCCTGGAAGTCCGCCCCATCCCTGATAAGTAACCAGGTCAAGAGACTTGTTCCAGTTCAACTTGATGCCCTTGTCCAGCAGATCGTCCAAAGAGCGACCAGCCCCCTGCAATTTCTGCATATCGATAAAGTTCACCTTCAAGACGTTCTGCCAGTTAAACGTCGGGTAGATGTCCTTCTCGATATCGGTCTGGACAATTGGAATCGTTGTCGTTTGCCCACCAGTCAGACCGTATTGGTTAGGCCCGCTGATGGCATAGTTAGCCGAGAAGAAGCTGGTAAAATCTACCCAGCCTCCCCCAGACTTGATCGGCATGTCTCGCATCCAGGTTACGGATGTGAGGGGTTCACGCACTTTCGGGTCGCGTTTCTCCAATTCCGCTTCGAGGAAGGCTAAGCCGCCGGCAATTGCCGCGGCGTCTGTACCCATGATGCCTGTCAGGGCTGACAGATTTCCCGTGCGAAGGGCGCTGTCCATAGCTTTTCGCTTGGACAGATTCGCTTGGAAATCACGAAAGAGGGCGGGATTACGTGCCTCCCTCGCTGCGTTACTTGCTTCAAGATACTTCTCGAATCCTTGCAGCATGTTAGGTTATTCTCCTCTCTTTCTTCTGATTTCCGTTACGGGGTGTTGCGGCTAAGAATCGTAATCTCAGCCACGAGGTTGCCATTGGCGTCAGTGCTGGTTAAGCCAGTGGTAAAGAAGCAGTTGGTAAGCTGAATCGAGTGACCGGAATCCGCAGCGGGTTCAAAAGCACCCAGCACGGAGCCTACGTTAGCGGAGTAACGCAGATAGACAGGCCCGCCTTTTTTAATCGCAGTGCTGGCGGGATTCTGAATTTCCACAGTGACAGCGCCACGCTCGATGATATCTGCAATCTGACCGGCAGAGTAACCAGCGAGCACGGCTACAGCACCAGGCTGGGGTACGTAACTGGTTAACGTCTTTACTTCACGAGCAAATACTCCCATGAAGCAGCCGCCCGTTGCCTGAGTCATTGTGGGAGTGACGCTGTTAGCGATAGACTGCTGAGCCGAACTTACGTCGCCTGCGGCGTCGAAGTTTAGCACAGCTGCATCACCGAAGTTGGGAGTTGTGGTATCCGTAGACCGCACCTGATGTGCGGCAATCACACAATCGCCATTGCGCGAATACTGACCCGGATACCCGACGTTCATCTGAGTTCCAATTGTTGCGCCAGGCATTTCTATTTTCCTCCTTCTTTCTGTTGAGTTGGACTACTTTCCGGGATCATATCCGGCTATTGCTTCTTTACTTGGTTTGGATTGATGCGATGAAACTTTGCCGCAGCGGCCTCGAAGTCCTCGCTCGGATTTCCTTTGTCTTTACTGTCCGAAGCGCGAACTCGCTGTTCATCATTCTCCACCTTCTCAGGCTTCTTCAGTTTGGTGAAATCCCCGTAATCGGCATCTGTGGCATCGCTATCCGACGCCTCCTTCAACTGACGCACAGCCTTGTTGTAGGCGTCAATCGCCTTGCGATCACCAGACTTCGCCACAAGAGGCTTAATCTGGCGTAGATGCTCAAGAGCCTGATCGGCGCCGGGAATCGGGTTGATCGGAATTTCTTCTCCGTGCAGCTTGTGAATCGGAATCAAGTCGGCGTCCTCACTTTCTTTCTTGTTCATTGGGCAGTCTTTCTTGTGAGCTTCACCCTCTTCCGCATCACAGGTGCACTTGGCGTCTCGGGCGACTACCCTTTCCAGCAAGTCGATGACTCGGTCGAGCTTGGCATCAGCTGCCATATGTTTCGAGTCATCATCCTTTGCCTTCCTATCGTCGTCCTTATCGTCTTTGGCTTTCTTGTCGGCGCCTTGAGGCTCATCCTTTGGAGCCCCTGCCTTCTTGTCCTCTTTATCCATCTTTGGGTCGTCTGCGTCTTCTACTCGGGATTTCAATTTGAGAGCCTCCTCGTCTTTTTTTCTGTTGCGTTCTACGGCTCCAGGATCTTCGTCAGATGCAACCAGACGAAGACCGAGAGTCTTGCAGAATGTGGCAAGTTCCGCCAACATCCCAGGCTTTTCGGGCGTCACTACCGGTTCGGGCATTTCTGCTCCCTTCTCTGGTTTTGCATCCAGAATTCGTAAATTTTCTCCACCACGGGCGCTAGATACGATAGCCACGTGGTTTCCACGAATATTGCGTTGCACAAACTTTGCCCCAGGATCATGTTCATCATGGGGCGCTCTTTCCAGGTCATACGTGTAGCCCGCGCTAAGTTCGGCTCTTAGATCATCCTCTATCTGCTGGATAAGAGTTGCGTCCTTAACGATGATGTCTCCAACAATGGGCCACTCGCCGTCAGGAAGCGGTTCACTTCCAGCTCGGACGTTCTGAATATGCCCGCGAGAGTAAACCATATCGTTGTTAGTATCCAAGAACTGGGGTGGATGAAGGCTGGTGACTGATTTTCCTTCAAAACTGATAATAGCCGCTTTAGATAGCACTTCTTCTTTAGGGCGATATACATTCACCAGGCCAGAGAGACCCATTGTACTGTCTTTGTCGATCTCTTCCGCCTTATAAGTCTGTACGCCTGTGCGGGCGAAGGGCACAGCTAGGGCAATTAGATAGCCCTCTGGCGTCCGTGCTCGATGACTACCGAGTGATACGCGATCTGCGTAAAATTGGGCCACTATCGTCTCGGTATTACAGGCTTACGAAGATGTTGTGCCGCTTCCTTCTCGAAGGAATCCACGCCACTTACACCGGGCATAGAGTTCTGTTTCGGGTCAATGACTTCAGTCTCCCCTTTAACGCTGTAAGATTCTGTGGGACTCATTAGATGATTACCGGCGGCCCAGTTAAGAACACCATCGACGCCACTTACACCGGCGTCCGTACTCTTTCCGCCTTGCGGATGAGCAGTGTGTAAAGCCGCAGCCACAGACTGTTCATGCGAATGGCCGTGCTTCCGCATCTCCTCAATGTTCTTGAAGATCACTTCTTTACTAGTTCCCTTGGCTAAAGGCATGTAATTCCTATTGAGGCGTAGATACTGCCGTAACTGTGGTAACGACTTTAAGCCCCGTCCCAATTACGTCTGCATCCGATAAAGTCACGGCCCCGGTGCGCCCGTTAAATGAAGTAACTCCCGCTGACGCCGAGAGCATCGAGACATAAGCCGCTCCCGCAATCGACACGTAAGGCCCATCCGAGGCGAAGCAGTAGTTTGTCTGCGAGGCGATGACAACGCAGTTTGTGTGCGGAGCGCTCACGGCGAACTGGTAAGGCGTGAGAGTAGGATTCTGAGCGCTGACATTCGGCAACGAAGCGGCTCCCAGAAGGATTAGAAACGCTACCACAAAAGAACCAATAATTTCTCCGACTCTCTTCATCTGTTTCTCCTTAGTGAATCACCGCCCCGCCACTGATGACCGCCCCGCCCGAGAGTTGCACAGCGATTCCGGGTATCACGGAATTG
>Ga0210410_10000541_pt1 | contig 41043 bp, 35 predicted proteins | sample IncBWC4MmetaG_FD_161058 | JGI IMG/M metagenome (GOLD analysis project Ga0210410, IMG submission 161058) | Forest soil microbial communities from Barre Woods Harvard Forest LTER site, Petersham, Massachusetts, United States - Inc-BW-C-4-M | ecosystem: Environmental > Terrestrial > Soil >...
CAACAATATCTGTGCCTTTCTCCCCAAGGGTGAGGTGCCGAAGCCGGATAGCGCCGGATTTTATGTCGGATATCAAGTGGAAGACATCTTCGGGTCCGTCCGCATCTCCACGGGTGCCGCCGATCATCTAGGCGAGCTTCAGGCGTGGGACTTGAACACAGGCAAGCGCGTGTGGCAGCACAACTTCAGGACCATTCTTTGGGCACCGCTGTTGGTGACGGGCGGAGACATCGTATTCGCGGGTGGAACTCCGGACCGGGAGTTCAGGGCGTTCGATGCGCGCACGGGGGATCAGCTCTGGAGCTTCCCGGCGCCCGCCGGCGTGATCGGTATTCCCACCTCCTTTGAAGTCGATGGCGAGCAGTACATTGCCGTCACGGCCGGTTGGGGACTAGATGCCCAAGGTGTCCAAAACGGGATAGACAAGATACGCGGGACCAAAACGGTGGTCCCGAAGGCCGGAACGCTGCTGGTTTTTAAGCTTCGCTAGGCTGGTGCCAATTCAGGAGACGACTATGGCGAAAGTACTGGTTCTTTACTATTCCGCGTATGGCCACATTGAGACGATGGCCAATGCCGTCGCAGAAGGTGTGCGCGAGGGTGGTGCGAGCGTCGATATTAAACGTGTCCCTGAGCTCGTGCCGGAGGACGTCGCAAGGAAGTCCTACTACAAGGTCGATCAAAAGGCGCCGATTGCGAAGATTGAAGATCTCGCCAACTACGATGCAATTGTCGTCGGGGCGGGCACGCGATTTGGACGTCTGGCATCTCAAATGGCCAATTTTCTCGACCAGGCCGGCGGTCTCTGGATGCGTGGCGCATTGCATGGAAAGGTCGGGGGAGCGTTCACCTCTTCTGCTACCCAACACGGTGGCCAGGAGACGACACTTTTTTCGATCATTACGAATCTTTTGCATTTCGGGATGACAATCGTCGGCCTCGACTATGGTCACGCAGGACAGATGACTCTCTCCGAGATTACAGGCGGCTCTCCTTACGGCGCCACGACGATTGCCGGCGGGGACGGTTCGCGGCAGCCGACCGAGAACGAGCTTCAGGGGGCCAGGTATCAAGGCCGTAAAATCGCCGAGACCGCAAACAAACTTCACGGCTAGTGCTACGACCTGCTCACGCCGCACAGCGGGCAAAGATAGCTGCCGGCTTGCGTGCGACCCAATTAAACATTCAAAAACAATCGCTTAGGCTCCTGCGGCTGTGCCACGATTTGCCGAGTTGTGCGCCGATAGAGCGTTGAAATCACAGGTATCCGGATCTTCCAATGGCACAGATTCGGTCTCCGTAACCGTGCTCGGAATGAGCTGAAACATCCTTGTTGCTCCCGGATTCTCCTGCGAGTATATTCCTGGTAACTCCTGTGAATATATTGTGGGAAATATGACAGAACGAGCCCCAACTTTCTCCCCCAAGAGTTTGGACCATCTGCCTGACAGCACGACAGCGGAGCAACGCTCTCTGGCCAAGTGGTATACCGCCGCTCGAGCTGCGCTCGCGCGCAATCGGCCTTTGACGACTGCTTCCCCTTTAGATCGCCGGCCTACCACTGATCTCTCGGGGGCGGAAGCTAAAGCGCTGCGCAGCGTGGGCGCCTTCAAGGAAAGGGCATCGATCCGGGCGGAGAACGACCCCCTCATTAAGAGCCACGCTCAGTATATGGCGCTGCTGGAGGATAGCCTTTCGGCAGCCGAGGCTGCCAAGCTTCTGCGGGTGGATGTGAGTCGCGTGCGTCAAAGGCTGCGTGAACGCTCCCTCTTCGGAATCGAATATGAAGGCAGCTGGCGGTTGCCGCGTTTCCAATTCGAACGCCGCCTCGTGATTCCGGGACTTGCGCAAGTCTTGAAAGCCCTTCCGCTGGACCTGTTCCCACTGGACACCGTTGATTGGTTCGTACTGCCAGACCCCGATCTACAGCTGGACAGCGACGCTGCGCCGCTGAGTCCGCGCGAATGGCTGCTGTCCGGCCGTCCTGTCGAGACCGTTGTAACGTTCGCGCGTGATCTCACACGCACCTAACGCTCTTGAGTAAGTTTCCGGAGCCACCAGGGGTCTCGGCCCTCCGCAAAATCGAGCCGCAAACCATCGCCCTGACAGCCGACACACCGCTTGCACGTATCTATTTCGCGGCCGGTCCTCATCCCTCGCGCTGGAATCAGTTCCGAAGTTTCGGACCCACCGCTGCTCGATGGGATCACCACTTGCCAGACGCACGCGATGCCCCTACCGAGCAAAGCCGAGCCGTCCTCTATTGCGCGCCAGATGTTGATACGTGTGCCGCGGAGGTCTTCCAGAGCACCCGACGAATCGACCGAACTCGCGATGCTCCAGGTCTTGTCGTCTTTGCGCTTCGCGAGGCCGTTACGCTCCTCGAATTGCGCGGCGTCTTTGCCACCACGATCGGAGCTTCCACAGCCATTCACTCGGGGCCCCGCTCCCGGGCGCGCGCTTGGGCACGCGAGTTATATGATGCCTATCCGGAGGTCCAAGGTTTGTACTACGGTTCATCGATGAACGGACACGCTCCCGCCATCGTCCTGAATGACCGCGCGCAGCGGGCGTTGCCGGAAGAGCCGCAATTCCATCGAGCTCTGAACGACGATATGCTAGTCGAAATCCTGCAGCGAATCGCCCTGCGCCTATCCTATGGACTTCGCTAGCCGGCCGGAAATTTCCGATGATGCACAGCGACCCGCAGAAGTTAAACGCTGCAACCCTCAACGCGGGCTTGCAATATCGAGTGCGTTTTAGGCGTTGATCCTGCGAAGCGCTCAATTTGCATGCTCAGGGTTCACGAAGTGGTATGAGATACAAGTTCCTGTGAATCGTGCCGCGATAGAAGGCATAGACCTCAGCCGATGGACCGGGCACCAACCCGCCTTCGTTGATTTGCCGCGCTCCGGGTAGTTGGGATATCTCCTCCTCAGACGCAAATCCTCCTGCAGGGATTGGCGGCAGCGACTCTCCCGGGGCCAGCGGCACGAAGTAAGAGCCTGCCAGCAGCGCTGAGCGCCCGTCGAGCGTCCAGCTCAAGCGCGTGAACGAGCCTCCGATTTGGATCGCACGCTCCCCTTTCAACGAAAAAGCCTGCACTGCCATTGTTCCGCTGTCATGGTTCGGTCCCCATACCACGATCCACCGCCCGTCCGGCGAAATATTCCAGATGAGGTACGCTGGCGCCTCCACAGCCTTGCGCAGTTGCGAACCGTCCGCGCGAACACGGTAAACGGATTCTGCACGGCGAAAGAAAATCTCGCCGTCAGCGCCGAACATCGGCTGCACACCTTCGACATTCGGGACCTGCACGGGCGGCAAGCTGCGGTCCAACTGTGCGACCCAGAGCCGGTATTTGCCTTCCTGGTCCGGAGTTGCAATCACGACTTGCTTACCGTCGCGGGACACGTCGTAGTCGTGAACGTCAAAGCCGCTCACCACAACCTGAGAGCTCCCCGAGCCCAGATCCATCAAACGAAGTTCGCTTGGGTTTTTGAACCATGCGAACTTGCTGGTGGCCTCTTTTGTGATGAGGTAACACAGTTTCTTGCCGTCCGGCGTAAATCTCGGGTTGTTGCCGTTGCCTTCCAAATGAATCTGTCGTTCGCCCTTCGCGTCGTGAATCCATAGCGAGGTGTTCTGCAGCGCTACTGCGGTGATGAGGGAGTGCCCGTCCGATGAAATGGCAAGGCCTTCCTCCTCGGTCGGTCCGGAAGTCACCTGTTCCGGCTGGCCATCGGGAAACCGCTGCCGCCAGACGTGACTGACCCCACCTGGGTTAGCAGTGAAATACATCCATTTGCCGTCACGCGACCATGCCGCGGACATGCAGCTGGCGACCAAGGGACCTACCGGGCGCCCCTGCGAACGCCCATCCATCGGAACCAGACGGCAGGGCAGCCACTCATGGTCCTGATCCATCTCTACGAGCACCACCCACTTTCCATCGGGCGACAAGTAGGAGCGGTGTGCCATCGCCGCCTCATCCGCGGGCAGGTAAACGTCTCGTGCGCCGAGTCGGCTATCGCCAGCCGCCACGATGCCCATGTGCACGCCCTTCTTGATTTCTGAAAACAACACCTGTTGCGGCCCTGTCCATGTGAGCGCAGAAGCGTTACGCATCATGAGCTGCGGTTCACCGCGGAGCGTTGGAACAACCCACGTGTCCCAGGCAAAGTGCCGCGGATCGAGGGTGGTGTAGGCGATGCGCGAGCCATCTGGCGAAAACGTCGGGTCGGCTTTTATCAGGTCGTCGTGGGTGAGTTGGACTGGCTCCCCATTGGGAAGGATCTTGACATAGATTTGCCCCGGTCCAATCCAAGCAGACGAACCGCGGATAAAGGCCAGCATTCGGCCATCTGGCGAGAGCGCCGGCTGGGTCGCCGAGTCCGGCAGCTTCGTAATTTGCACCCACTGCGAGGGGTCTGACATGTGCGTGGAGTTCGAGCCGCGCCACCGCACGGCAGCACCGACGCCCGCTATCACGAGCGCCGTTATCGCAACCCCTGCGAGAACGCGCCGAGTCCCTCGAGCACTCGAAGGACTAGGGACCACGACGAGCTCTGGCGGATGCCGGGCTACAGACATCTTGTCCGCAGAATCACCTACTCCGTCAGGTGGATTTTCATGCCGCGCCTGATGCGCTGTCGGCAGCCTTCGAACGCCACCGAGGAAACGATAACCCTTCTTGGGCACGGTTTCGATATAACTGGGGTCTTCGCCCAAGGCCTTCCGCAATTGAAAAATGTTGTTGGTCAGGTTGCCCTCTTCGACCACGGAGTCGGGCCAAAGCATCCTGATCAGCTCATCTTTCTCGAGCAGATGGCCGCTATGTCGGACCAGAAAGTACAGGGTGTCGAATGCCTTGGGCGTGAGCGGCACGGCCTCTGCGCCTCGCGATAGCCGACGCTCGGCGGGTTCAAGGCGGAAGGGACCGAACTCGTATATCTCTGGAATATCCCCTGGCGGTCGTCTCTCTGGCGACCGGGGACGTTCGCGGAAATTTGCGGCACTGCGCCGGCCAATTTCGTCAGTCATGGCCCTCACAAATCCTTGTGAGAATTTTAAGAGAATTTTTTGAGTCTGCCGAGAGGACTTCCAGCACTGCCCGCGGGCTACTGTGCCGAGCTGGAAGGTGTCCAACTTTAGCACCAAAGCCTTACAGGGCACAAAATAGGAGCAAAAATCCATGCGTTTTGCCAGCCTGATTGCAGTAGCCGGACTGAGTTTCGGACTCTCCGCAACACCATATCCCGCGCACGCGGCGGATGTGTACTACACACTGACCTACCCAACTCATCCAAACCCAGAGGTTCTCGCGATCACCGTCAGTGAGGACAAGATCACGATGAGCGACGTCGGCCCCGCCGGGGTGCCGGGCTGCGCCTCTCTGGCCATGTCAAAATGGGGGGTGCTCTACAGCATGTGCGGTCCATTGTTTGGGGCGCAGCAGCTCACCACCATTGACTTGACCACCGGACACGGGACGTTGTTCGGCGTGCCGGTTCCAGGGTTAGCGGTCATGGCCATGACGTTTTCGCCGGATGGGACGCTGTACGCGGTCGGGAATTGCAGTCCTGGTGGGCCAACATTCGAATGCGGGGGCGGCGGTGACGCAAATTATAACTCGCTCTATACAGTCAACGTCACGACAGGTGCGTTCACTCGCGTCGGCTCGACAGGCGCGCCGCAGTACTTTATGGACCTTGCATTTGATCGCCAAGGCAACTTTTTCGGCGTGACGACTACGCTGAATCCATCTTACGTACCAGCGATTTTGTACCGGATCAATACGGCGACCGGGGCGGCCACCGAGGGCGTCGAGCTGGTTGGAAGTTCGCAGGTGATGGGATTGGCGTTTGGAAAGGACGGCGCGCTCTACGGAACCGACTTCATGGCCAATCCCGGAATGTATTTGATTGACAAGAAGACCGGCCTTGAGACGGCAATTGCGAAGTTGCCGCTACCCCTCTCAACCGGTCTCGAACTCGTCAGTCATGAGGACGACGACTGACCGGGACCGCGAGTGAGCGCCCCGCCACGACATTGGCGGGGCCCCAGGTCTGAAGATTCGTCGCAGTCGCTCTGCGGTCTGGATCGTTATTTCCGCCTCCGCGGGAGCGCGCATCCGGCCAGCTGCGCGTGCGAGGGGAGTCAGCAAGCGCTGTCAGTCGCTGCAGTGATAGTTCGCAATTTTGCCGTCTCGAAAGCGGTTATCCATGAATGTCGCAGAACGGTCCGATCTCGGACGGTGATACGAGAGGCTCGTGAGAGTTTCGCTGTCGTTTTTCCACGCGGCTATGGCAGCGGGGAATCGAGCCGATACGCGGATTTTGATTCGCCATGGCACAAATGGCGCTCAACGGCACAGCGCCGTATTCGAGCGACGCCAAGGTGCCGCGTAAGTTCTTGACTATCCTAGCTTTAATGGTGGGCCGTGTACCCACCATATCTGCGGCCCAAGCTACTGATTTATAAATCAATAAATTGCCACAAATTTGCCAATGCCTCCACTTATTCCCCCAGAAAAAGACGGATGTAAGTGTCCATCAGTGGACGATACAAGCCGAAAGCCCTTCTGACTCCGGAAGTCGCCCCAGCGTTGTTTGACGGTTCCATTTGTTCTACTCATGGACCCATCGATATGACGACCTCAGTTCGCTCCCGGACAATCGCCTTTTCGAGCATTGAGCGGAACTCTTCGAGTGCGATGTCCATTCGCATCGCAAGCATGGGCACGCCTGGGTTCAGATCCAGGACGCGTTGCTGAGCAAGAATAATATCCTTGTCTTCCATGAATCCCTCCAGAACGCTTTCCGACAACCTATCGGTCACACCGGGGTCGTCAAGCGCGAAGCCGTGAGATTGCTGGAAAAAATAATGAGAGGTCCGTTCCGTCTCCGGTGTGACCGCCTGACAGCCAAAGAATTGCGCGGCGTCCTCGCGCAGGCCCCGCGGCGCGCCCGTGCCCGTGGGGGCGCTGCCGGAGTCCATCAGCAGTACGCCCGGCAATACGACTTCGTAGATATTCCATCGGTCGACGTTTCCGGGCCAGGTCTTCAATTTACCAATGAACGGCGCAGGGGCATCGTCCAACAGCCAGCGCTCCACTCGCACGCCTCGGTCACTGCGTGTGATCTTGGGACGAATTCCGGCGTATTTCGGAGAACCCCCCAGGGTCGTTTCATGCACGTACGACAGATGCGAGAAATCGAGTAAATTATCCGTGATCAACAAATAGTTCGCTTCATAGTGCATATAGCCAGGCTTGCCGCGCCAGCCCCGGTCCTCCAAATAATGCGTGTCCGGAATCAGCGCCTCTTCGGCCCGAATTGGATCTCCCATCCACACCCACACCCACTTGAAACGCTCGACCACCGGGAGAGAACGCACTTTCGCCGCCGGCGGGATGAAGTCCTGAGACGGGATCTCGATGCACCGGCCGCCGGAGTCGAACAGCAGCCCGTGATACATGCAACGAATTCCACCGCCCTCGATGCGCCCTTTCGACAGCGGCGCTGCGCGATGGCAACACCTATCCTCGAGTGCCACTACCTTGCCCGTCGCATCGCGCCAGAAAATCAGCGGGACACGGGTAATCGTTCGTGCGAGCGTGTGGTCCCCGGCGATCTCGTGCGACCATGCGGCAACATACCAGGTGTTCCTGAGAAATTCCGCCGCTGTATTCATGGTATGCCCTGCTGCCTAGAACGATACCTTGCCGGCCACCCCCCATTCCCGGGGCCGGTTGTACTCCGCCTCGTGAAACCCGATGCCGTAATTACTGTCTCCGCTCACAATGTAGCGAGTATCAGTCACGTTATTGACGAAAACGCGAATCGACCACTTGGCAAGAGCAGGAGCCCACGCGATTGATGCATCGCCGATGTTGTATGCCCGCTGATATAGGAATATCGAGTTCTGAGCGTCGTTATAAGTATCGGCGGTGAAGCGCCAGTCCGCGTGTAGAACCACCGCGCCCCCGGGAATGGCATTCTGCAGATGGTAGTCGACCGCCAAGAGGTTTTCGTTGGGCGGAGTCTTCTGAAGCTTTGAACCCAGAGTGATTTGCACCTCAGGCGGCAGGTTCAGCGCCGGATTCGGGGCGAGCGACACATAGTGCGCGGAGAGTACCCCCAGGCTGTATGACAATTCCAGTCCCTCAAGCGGCGCAGCCACAAGCTCTAGCTCTCCTCCCCTTATTCTGGAATTGCCGGCATTGACGGTGAGAGGCGCGCCGAGTTCCTGATACTCCGTCAATTGCATGTTGCTGTAATCCGTCGTGAACAAGGCCAAATTCGCCCTGACACGCCGATCCAAGAACTCGGTCTTGAGACCCGTTTCCCATGTTCTTACCTTTTCCGAGTCAAATGGCACCACGGCAGGTACGGGGGCTACGTATCGAAGATTGAATCCCCCGCCCTTGTACCCTTCGTTATAGGACACGTACACCAGCGTGTCCTGCAGCAGCTTGTAATCAACGCTCAACCGCGGAGACTTATTCGTGAATGCGTTGTTGACGCGAGAGTCTCGAGGTACCAGAGCAATCTGTGTACCGGGGGGTGCGCCGCCGAATACAGCATCGCCTACCAAGGCACTGGTACCGGTGGTCAGATATTGATCCGTGTCAAAGATCTTGTGATCCCGGGTATAGCGCCCTCCCGCCGTGATTGACAGCTGTTGCGTCAGCGCGAAGGTCCCTTGTGCGTACGCCGCGATACTGTTGTTGTCGACCCGGTCCTCGGCTATGTTCAAGGTGCCGAAAGAGGATGGGAACGTCACCAGTAGGGGATCCGATCCTGTTTCAAGGAAGGAATAGACCCCCGTGGAATACTTGAGCCGGTCGCCGAAGGCGGTGCCATTGAATTGGAACTCCTGACTGAATTGCCGATGCTGGTAGTCGTAGTCGGACGTGTGCGTCAGATCGACGGGTGATCCGTCTGCATCACGATTGAATGACCCGCCTTCCTCGTGATAGGCGGAGATCGATTTCACCTCCAGATTGGGCGTCGCATGCCAACTCAGAGTCAACGCCGAGCCCCACGCGTTGATGCTCGTGCCATTGGGCCCTGTAGCGTACGTGGTGTTGTGATTGCCGGTACAGAAATTCGCGCAACTGTACAGCGCATTGGGGAACCCGGGCAGCGTGGTCACCGGCGCTTGAACGAGGTTGTAGAAGAACACGATGGGGCCCAGCGCCGGATTGTTTCCTCCGGTCACGCCGACCAACACCGCCGGGGCGTTGTTTTCTCGCACTCGCTCACCGTCCACCGAGAATAGTGCGGTGAAATTCGAATGCGGATCGAAGGCGGCCATCAATCGCACCGCTTGGCGGTCCTCGTTTCCGTAGTCAACGGAGCTGCCGCTGCCCGGAATGCCCGCGTTGTTCGGCACCGGCGAAGTCGCCGGTGACTGGGGCACCAGTAACGAATGCACATAGCCGTCCTCCTCTTTCGAGGACGCCGTCAGCCTGATTTTCAACGTGTCCGATAGCGGAATGTTCAAGGTGCCGCGAAGATCCCGGCGACTATACGATCCAAGCTCCAGCTCACCGGACCCGCCGAAACCCTCGGTCGGCTTTGCGCTGACAATGTTGATTGCACCACCGATGGCATTGCGGCCAAACAGTGTGCCCTGCGGGCCCCGCAATATTTCCATGCGCTCGATATCGAGTACGTCCAAAACCCCGCCGATGGATCGCGACATGTAGACGCCGTCGACGTAAGTTCCCACTCCGGCCTCAGTGGTTAGCGCAAAATCCGCCTGACCGACGCCACGGATGAAGACTCCCGCGGCGTTCGATGCACCACTGACGGGTGCCGTGAAGTCGAATCTGACGTTGGGCGCGAAGTTGGCCAACTGCTCCACGTTGGTGACGCCGAGCTTTTCGATGGCCGACGCCGTGAATGCGCTGATGGAGATCGGGATGTCCTGCAGACGCTCTTCGCGACGCTGGGCGGTAACCGTGATCTCCTGCAATCCGGTGGTCTCCACCTCTTGGGCTTGGACGACGTCGTTTCCCGCGACTCCTATGCCCAGCAAGCTCGAATACACGGCCGCGGCGGTGAGGGCAGACCAATGACGAGTACTTGCGTGAGACATACGATCCCCCGACGATTATTTGAGGGTGATCGTAGGCAAGCCCAAGGATCTGGGCTTGATTGCACTGGCACTATCGCTTGACTATTTCGGACCCCGTCGATAAGCCGACGGTGATTCTCCGTACCGCGCCTTGAAGGCCCGACTGAAATGAGCGGGATCCTTGAAGCCCCAGTCGTACGCGATTTGAGTGATCGACTGGCCGGTTGTCTGGGAACTCTCGATCGACACCCGAGCCCTGTCCAAACGACGAGCCCACATCCACTCGGACAGCGACACTTCGTCGTTTTCGAACAGCTTGTTCAGATAACGGACGGAAATGCCATGGGCTTCCGAGACTAGCGTGCAATTCAGGCAAGGGTCGGAGAGGCGCATTTCCACGAAACTCTTGATTCGTTGCCGCATGACCAACTGATTGGAAGTGAACACGCCACGGGTGGACGTCCCGGCTAGCGCGGCTATCAGCAGATCAACGAGGGCCTGGTGCACGGCCGCCGTGCTCGCATGGTCAAGACCGTGCAGCTGATGATACAGATGCGAGATGAAGTTCGAGACGATGGAAACCGGCCCCTTCGAGCTCCTAAAAGCGATTGCTGTCAACCGTTCCGGACAAGCGATGCGATGCGAAAAGTAATGACGTGGCAGTCGCAGGACAAGTTGCTCGAAAGGCTCCCAGAATCGAAGCTCGTAGGGCTGCGACGCGTCGTAGATGGCGAAGTCACCCACCCCAAGCTCTGCGATACGATCCTCTTGGGTGACAGTGCCCATCCCACGGCATTGGATACTGACTAGGAAGCAGTCATCCGGCGCCTGGCGAATCCTGCGTCGCGAACGGACCACATGTTGCGCGTCCGAAACGACCGTCGAAAACTGCACGTCCTTGAGAGCGCTGGTCTCCAGTGATCCGGAAAACTCGCGCCTTTTCGGGGCGTCGCAATCCAGCGCCACGAACGTCGATGAAATCATGTCGCGCCAATAATCCAGACGCCGCGGCGGATCGACATACGATGTCTTGATTACGGTTGAATTGACGGCACCCAAACTCATGGAGTCACCCGGGTAGTTCCGCAAGCGGAGGATTTCCAAAGCGTCCAGTCTCGCCCAACTATAGGCGTATCAAGAGCGTCGTTTCAAGTCCGCAACGTCCGACGGCTAATTTAGCTTAAGAGGCAGGCGCCCCACTTGCCCCGTGCGGTGTTCTAGGTTGAGAGTCCCTTCAACATCCCGGTTTCAGGGTGACAGTTGATATATTCGTATTCCTGTTCGTCGGCCTTTAGGGTCGACACCTCGTGATAGAGACGAAGGCTCAGCCGAAACTCAAGTTCTTGCACCATTTGCATAAACTTACCGAATATAGCGAGATGAGTTGGATGCGACTCTGCCCAGCTCTCCATGTCCGCCAGCGAGTGCCAGTGGCTCAAACCAAAGGTCTTTTCAAGAAGTCGCCCGGCTGCATCGATATGACGCATATACCGGTTGCTATAGCACCCGATCGTCTCGCCCCGCTCGCACAGGAATTTCATTCCCTCGCGCAGCACCGGTTCCATGCGCTGCAGATAGAGCTCTCGCTCTTTGCCCACGGTTTCGGTCCATTCCTGTCCCGAACGAATAATCGTGACATTCTCGTGACCTGCGATACGCACACGCCCCCCGGGTGCAGATGGGTCCGGGATTATTGCACGTGAACGCCGGGGCTCTAGCGCGTCGGTTTGAGATAGCGGGATTCGGTCGCGCGCAGCGCCCCAATACGCATGCTCACGGATTTCGTCGCTGATACCACCCATGATCGTTCCGATCCCCTCCAGACGGTCGGGTGTGTTGAACAGCGTTTCGTAATGTTGAACTCGAGGGGAGGCAATCTCGCGAAAGTAGCCGAGTCCATCGTGCATGCGATCGTCCGCCTGCCACCAAGCGCCGAGTCCGGAATTCGACCACCACCGTGCAAACGCTGCGCGATCGCTCCAATAGGCAATGGCGACGCGATTGTCGTATCCGGCAGTATCGATAACGTGGGCCAGATCATGGTGTCCGGGTCCATCGGCTGCACGAAAACTATGCGCAATGTGGAGCAGGGCTGCGGTTGCCTTACCGTGCGCGTCAGCGCCTTTCGATTGCACGCCAAAATAGCCCATCACCACCTGCGCCACCGAGGGTGTAGCCCGCGCCGTGTACGCCGGGTAGGGCGGAAGGTAGCCCTCCTCCACTCGGCGTGAGCGCTGACGCGGACATTGCAAGTGTTTCGGAATGGCTGATTCCATGGGATCGCCTAGCCTGTTCCGCTCGGGCCGGAGACCGCCGCTTGAGACTCGACCGGCATCGCCTTGTCAGTGACCACCATCCCCGGCAACAGATGCGAGACGACTCGGTGACCGGGCGTCGCATTGAGCAGCAGGCGGGTCACGTCGGGGCGGGCATAGTGGCCGGCGGGATCAGCGGCCGACTTGGAGAGGGAGATGACGCCCAGATCGATGTCCGCGAAGAGGATGCCCTCCTCGTCCTCCGGCAATGGAGTGCCCAGGGGTGCGCCGTCCGGACCGTAGATGCGCGCAAACCCACCGCCTTGAAGGAGTAACCGACGCTGCGTCTCGTCGGTACACAGCAGGTCTTGCATCGCTTTGCTGACCGTGCCGCAGGGGGCGAGAACAAAGCACTGGCCTTCGGCCGCGTAAAGTTGGCTGGCGGCATTGTTGAGCTCAGCGCCGAGCGCATAAGCGGCGCCTCGGTAGAGAGAAAAGCTCGGCCATGAGGCGATGTGGATCTGTTCGTTTTGAGCATACATCGCGTACTTGCTGAGGGGCTGCAGATGCTCCCAGCAGCACAGCATGCCGACACTGCCGATCGCGGTCTCCATGACCGCAAGGTCGGCCCCATCGCCTTCGCCGAACACCGTGCGTTCGACGTGGGTGGGTTTGAGCTTGCGGCGCGTCTTCACCACGTGACCTCGGTCGTCGAACAATGCCTGAGCGATATACAAGCTGCCGCCGGCCCTCTCGCTGAAGCCGATGGCTGCCCAAATATCAAGATCATGCGCCGCCTGTGCCAAACGGCCAAATTCCGGCGAATCAACGACGAGGGAATTGTCGTGGTAGCGCTGCACGTATTGCATCCCAGCGGCAGGCGAGCCAAGCCAAATCCACCACGGGTAGCCGGGAATCCACGTCTCCGGAAAGGCTATTAATTTGGCCCCTTCCTCAGCGGCTTTTTTCATGAGGTCGATGGTCTTGTCGATCGTACCATCGAGGTCAAGGAATTCCGGGGCCGCTTGAACTACGGCCACCCGTAGTTTCGGGTGAACTCTACTCGGCATTAGCGCTCCTTCACAGATCGGTCCACCGAAACCGATATACGTGTTCGTGAACATGTGTTGTCAGGCCAATCTATCGGTTTTGATGCGTTTGGATGGACCGAGGCGGAACAATCACTTGTACCTCTAGGAACCCGCCAGGCCCCACCGTTATTAGGGGTTCCAATCGACACCTGGACGGCGGCGCAAAGGCATGGTTTCAGTCGACGGCGAGCGCCTACGTATTGTCGGGAAGTTCTTGGCGGAAGTCCTCAAGTTGCTGGCTCAGCACGGCAATCGTCGGCTCCCAATTTCCACGCATCGCTTCGGGGCCGGCAGTCCCGTTGTCGATATCACTTTCCTCACTTCAGATCCGACACACGCGCTTACGTAAAAAGACACTGCGTCTCGCCGCCGTCACGTGGCGGGGTCCGTGTTCATCACGCACCACCTTCTTGGCTTTCATGATTTCATTTCCATCATGCTAAATCACTTCGCTTTATACAGGTAGTTGTATAATTATACAAGTAGCTGTATAGTGATCGGTGTGGAAATCACACGTAAACCGCTGCAGTTTGTGGGTTCCAGCCACGATGATTTGAAGGCTTTCCCCGATGAGGCGCGTCGGGATGCCGGTTTCAATTTGGATTTTGTGCAGCGAGGCCCTAGAACCGGGGGACTGGAAGCCGATGAAAACTGTGGGTCCTGGAGTGAAAGAGATTCGCGTGCGGGACGCGACCGGGGCCTATCGCGTAATCTTTTTAGCCACACGTGCGGAGGCGGTTTATGTACTGCATTGCTTTCAAAAGAAAACCCAGAAGACTCGTAAGGCGGATATCGAGCTAGCCACAAGCCGCTTCGCTCAGATAGGAGATTAGAATCATGCGCAAACGCAATATTCAACATACGACGCCTGCCAACCGCAGTGTGTTCTATGACCTGGGGTTCGATGAGGCCGAGGCGCGAGTTCTCGCCATGCGTGCCGACCTTATGGCCGCCCTGCGCGAACACATCAAAGGGCGGGGCTGGACGCAAAGTAAGGCTGCTAAGGAACTCGGTATCACTCAGCCCCGTGTATCGGCACTGATGAAAGGTGCTTGGCGGGATTTCAGCGCCGACATGCTGCTGGTATTGGCTTCTCGAGTGGGATTGCAACCTACATTGAAGTTGGCCGCTTAATCACCTAAGGAGCTGGCGCGAGGGGCATAAGACGGCGCTTTTTTGTTAAGGTCTTCGCTAATTTCCAGCGGTTTCGCCACCAAAGTGAACGTTCTTGGACGTCCTTGAACGCTAACGGATGGTGGGCCGTGGGCGATTCAGACTGTCCCTCCGATCCTAGTGCGCACAAGACTCAAGTGATATCCACTTTACGGGGACCCTAAAGGGAAGTCGGCAAGGAGTTTCCGGGAAGTTTCACCAAAATGGCGCAAAATTAACAGATGCTGGGAACCGAACACTCAATCCGCACATCGATTCGCCGCCGTCACCGCTGGGCCGACCTTTCATGCCTCGTATACAATGTGCAATGGGATGCGATCCCCGGTTGGGTGCACCTCTCATTCGATCAACCTACGTTGTGCTTGTTGGTCGAAGAAGTCGGCGGTCGCGGCGAGCTGCGGCTGCGAGCTGACACTCCTTCTGAAGGAGAATATTTCGGAACAGATCACCTTACACTGCTCGCCTCTGCGGAACCAGTCACTCTGTATTCGTCGTCATTACGATCCGCGCAGTTCGTTTGCATCCTGCTTCATCCGAAGGAATCAGGCTCCTTGACCGCTGATCAAGTTTCGTTACTTGCCCACGCTCCGAGCCGTCTCATGTTCCAAGACTCACGGCTGCACACCTGCGCGAAAATACTGAGCGACTACCAAAGCGACGACGAACGCGACGCATACGGTCTCGGACTGAGGAACGCTTTGCTGGCGGCTCTAGTGGGGGTGGTGAGCGATCCAGCGCGCACCTCAGCGGACCGACTTACCGGCGCGCCGCTTGCCCGAGTGCTGACTCACATCACGGAACACCTTGACGAGCGGGTCAGCAACGAGAACCTCGCGCAGCTTGCAGAGATGTCTCCCACGCAATTCGGCCACGCCTTTCGTGAAGCGACCGGACTTTCTCCGCAACGTTGGCAGATGGATGCCCGCGTACGCTTTGCTCAGCGCTTGATGGTGGACGATCCCGCGCTTTCTCTCTCTTTAATCGCCTCGCGATCGGGTTTCGCGGATCAGAGTCACTTTTCTCGCGCCTTCCTCGACATCTTGGACACTACTCCGACAGCGTGGCTCCATCAACGTCGCTGATTGCGTTCATACCGGGCGTCAAGTCCGTTACCGACCATTGAAGATCATGGCAGGCGGCTCAATTCCCTGATCGAATGCTTTGGCGGTACTCAAGAAGCCCCGGGCGACATCGTCCGTACGATACAGATCCATCGAAACGTCGAGCATCATCGCATCCGCCAATGGCACGCCTCCAGCCGACCAGGCTTTAAGGAGTGTGCGCGTCGCCGCGTATGAGCGAGTGGGACCGGTTGCCAGTTTTTGTGCGAGTTCCTTCGCCACGGGAGCAACCTCTGCCTCAGACACGACATGGCTGACGATTCCAAGCTGCCCGGCCAACGCCCCTGTGATTGGTTCACCCAACATCGCCCAGCGGGATGCCCAGGTACGCCCGGCCCGCTCGGCAAGCCGCTGCAACGCACCGGCAATCGGCAACATGCCGGTAGTGACCTCCACGCAGCGAAAAATTGCGCTCTCCGCCGCAACGATGAAGTCGCAATTCAGGGCCAGCTCAAAACCGCCGCCGAAGGCTATGCCCTGCACGGCGGCAATGGTTGGCACTCGAAGTGCCTCGAGCGCGCGATAGGACTGATTCACCTCCGCGACGAAGGTGCGAAACCAATTGATATCCTTTCCGGGCCACTCTCGGACCTCGCCGCCGAAACTGAAGTGAGGTCCTTCAGCTCGAACGAGGACTACGCGAACATCGCTCTCACTCGCCTCGTGGACCGCACTGGCGAGACTCTCGCAAAATCGCTTATCGAGATAATTATGCGGAGGGTTGGCAAGCACGATGTGGCCGACACCTTGTTCGCGATCGAATCGGATCGTCTTCATAAATGTCCTCATTGGCGGATTACACCCGCGAATTAGCGAATAATAGGTAGTAGCAGATGTGAGGGCCGCTCCGCGTCGTGGTAAACACGATGCGTGACCGTCCTGCTGCTACAGACATGGTATGGAATGTATTCGACGTTAGTCATGGCGCCCGTGCCGGTCGGCACGTCCATGGACGTGATCTCGAGGCATATGCGGTGTCCTGCCTTGAATTGGTTCGCGGTCGCGATAATCTGGATGCGATATTCCAGCACTTCTCCGGGCGTTACGGGCAGGATCGATGCGCGCGTAAGCTTGTGAAATGGCTCCCAGGGAGTGGAGCGTTCCTCGTCGAGTGCGCGGTACGAGGCCTTGAGCCATCCGCGCGTGAGCTCGCGTTCCCGAAGATCGGCTGGGATGTCACGTTCGCCCTCGCGCGCCGTCACCACAGATACATCGGGGCCTACGTCCTTGAGGATGAGGATCCAATTGGTGTCGGGTTGATCAATGGCCGCGTAGAGAGTCAGACTGATCGGTCCGACAACCGTCAGGTCCGAGACCAAGGGTTCCGTCAGATACCGCAGTCGTTCGATCTTGGTGGTCTTTCGCAGCGGCATTTGCGTAAAGACATCGGGCTCGCGCGCAGCCGCTCCCACATGATGACTGGGTTGCGGAGGCTCGGTCGCCAAGGATCCCCAGTCTCGCAGGTAGAGTTTCACCCACTGCGTTTCAGGTAGCGGCCAGTTCTCCGCCGTGCGCCACTCATTGGCGCCCATCAGCCAGTAGCGCACCCGTGGCTCGTCCATGATGCCGGTGTCAATTCCCTTCAGCCAATGATCGTACCAGCGAAGAATCTCATCGTGATATTGATGAAACGGTCTGTCGAGATGAGCGGGCCCGGTAAAGAGCAATTTCGCCGGTGCCTTGACGTTCTGGAAATAGTGCTGTGCGCCGAGCCAGTGGAGCTTGTAGGTATAAGCGTACGCGCCGGAGCCTGTATAGAACGGAATCTTGATCTTCCGGAAGAACTTCTCCGCGGCCTCGAGCGTCCCGTCGGCTTCCCATGGTGCCACCATCGAGCGATACATGATGAAGGTGCGCTGGCCTTTCTGAGTCAGGATGTTGTACAGATTCATGTACATTTTGAAGTCAGGATTCGCCATCGCTGCGTTGAACAGCGCCTCCTCCTCGGGAGGCAATTCGCCTGGAATGCCGCGTGATTCGTGCACCGTGCTGAACACATCGAGAAGATAGGGGAAGGTGTGCAAAACACCGCCGGGGTAGAAATCACGAAACCCGAACATCCCTCCGTATGCGCTGCAGGCGTCGTACGGGAAGATCGCCTTGAGCGCCGGATGTCCTTGGGCCGCTGCCCGCCACTGCTCGCCCGCGTAACCCGAGATGCCCACCATACCCACGTTACCGTTGCACCACGGTTGCTGCGTAATCCATTCGATCGTGTCGTAATGGTCGGTATCTTCGTGACCGTAGTGGCCTTCGGACTTGGCTGATCCGCGCGGCTGTGCAATGACGTGGACATACCCGGCGGATATGAAGCGTCGCGTGTCTCCGGCCTCGATGGGACCGAACCACAGGGGGGCGTTGGCCGGCTGAGGCGGCAACACATCGGCGATATCGGGTCCCTGCATATCTTTGTTGTGCAGTGCCGCCGCATACAGGACCGGGAATCGCTCTGCGGACTCGGGGCGATATACATCCAAGGCGATACGTGTTCCATCTCGCATCACGATCCGGATATCCCGCTCTTCGATCATGGTTGACACTTCCTCACGCCAGGTACAAATACCGACCGGTGAGTGAGAGCGTGACGCGAGACGGTGGGCGGAGGATTGACGAATTCCGCTGCGAATGGAACTCGCTTGGAAAATCCCGACGCGATCCCCTAGTGATTCAGGACACTAGGTCCGCGTCAGTTCAAAATGCGAGCGTCTCCACACATTGGGAGTCGCCCCGGTGGCGCTCCGAAACGCACGATTGAAGTGACTTTGTTCGGAGAAGCCCGTTTCCAGAGCAATGTCTACAAGATTGCGGCGCGGGTCGGCGAGCATCGTTTTGGCACACTCGATTCGCGTATCGAGGAGCCACTGGTGGGGTGTCGTTCCCGTGGAGACTCTGAAGGCGCGACCAAATTGCGAGGAAGACAAGCCCGCGAGCTTTGCAAGGTCTGCCAGTCGAATGGGTTGATCAACATTGTCGCGCATGAAGTCGGAGACCTGTGACAATTGACGCTTGGTTAGGCCAAGGCGTCGATCCGATGCGTGTTTGACCGCATTCAGCTGTGACAGGCGCCCGATCATGGCGGTTACCACGCTGTCACCGAAAAGTTCGAATGCCGCCATTTCTTTTTCGTTGGCCGCCAGTAATCGTGCCAGCGACTGCAATGGTTCATCGACGAACACCAGGTGCGGGTCGGTGAGCCGCGCCACGGGGAACTCACCCCCGGTAACCTCCGAGACGCGGTCGGTGTCCAGTATCAGGCGGACCTCATCGAAACGCGCGATTCCGTCGGAGTAGCCCCAAACCGGCAGACCGGCCGGAATGAGACTCGTGTGACCGGTCCGGGGACGTCGCCGCACACCGGTGGTGACGCGCCGGCCCTCATCGATGGTCGAGCGAGCCTCGCAGTAACCACCCGCCTCGTTCACGACTATGGATAATATCGGGCGATCGCAAAGCAATTGATGCCAGGCAGTGCCGGGCAGCACATGCTGCCGGATCGAGTGCACGGCGATGCCGCTCCAGCAATTACTGCGGATGAGAGCGGTGCCCAGGTTATGCGGATCGCGACTTCCGAAATCCAACAATTTCTCCCCCGTCCTACCTTGGGGCCGTCCGGTTGCCCAGATTTCTGGGTCGTCCGTGCCGTTAATATTTGGCCCTCGGCAGCAGTTGTAGCGCAGAGACTGAGTCCCGTCAATTGGATGGCTCGACACGCCGGCGGTTCCCGGCATCTCGGCAAGACTTTATTAATCAAGGGCTTCCGGGGTCGATCCCAAACGTGCTGATCCACGTCAAGACCCGGGGTCGAGACGGGCCGTAGCGTCACGCCGCATAGTCAATTGCGGACGGTGCCGTGCCGGATCTTAGTTATGTTCATGGGCATACGGGAAAGCCCCTCGTCGGCCTGAGCGTCGGGGCCTTTCTCGATGAAGTCGCCGCCACTCACGGTCAAAGCGACGCCTTGGTCTCGTTCGGCCAGAAAATTCGGTGGAACTACGCTCAATTGAAGGGGTTCGCCGACCAGTTGGCATCAGGACTTCTCGCGCTGGGATTGGTACCCGGGGATCGGCTGGGTATCTGGTCGCCCAACCGCGCCGAGTGGGCCGTCGTCCAGTTCGCCGCGGCCAAGGCCGGTCTCATCCTGGTCAACATCAACCCTGCCTACCGGGTGTTCGAACTCGAGCACGTGCTTCGAACCGCGGCTTGCAAAGCGCTGGTCACCGCCGCGCACTTCAAGTCGAGCAACTACCTCGAGATGATCGCATCGCTCGTGCCCGAATGGCCTCGCGGTGAGGCCCCCATCGATTGCGATCGTCTCCCTGACCTGCGCCACGTCATTGTGCTGGATCAACTCGAGGACGACGGCTACCTCACCTACCGCGGCCTGCTGGCGCGCGGCGAACTCGCCGGTCCTCCAGTAGCTGCGATTGCGGTGCAGTGCGACGATCCCTGCAACATTCAGTTCACCAGCGGTACCACCGGGCTGCCCAAGGGAGTCACTCTCTCGCATCACAACCTGCTCAACAACGGGCTACAAGTCGGGGAGGCCACCGGTATCCGCTCGGCAGATCGTGTCTGCCTCCCAGTCCCGCTGTATCACTGCTTTGGCATGGTGATGGGAAACCTCGCCTGTCTCACTCACGCCGCCACCATGGTGTATCCCAGCGAGACATTCGACGCGCTCGAGGTCTTGCGTGCCATCGAAGAAGAGCGCTGCACCCACCTCTACGGTGTACCCACCATGTTCATCTCCATCCTGGGTCATGAGCAGTTCCGCGCCTTTGATCTTGGCTCATTGCGGGGGGGAATCATGGCCGGCGCACCCTGCCCGGTCGAAATCATGAAGGCGGTGATCGCGGAAATGAACATGCGGGATGTCACCATTGCCTACGGAATGACCGAGACCAGTCCGGTCAGCTTTCAAACGCGATTGAGCGACCCGCTCACCGCACGCGTCGAGACGGTGGGCCGGATCATGCCGCACACTGAAGTGAAGATCGTGGATGAGGATGGGCGCATCGTGCCTCGCGGCGAGCGCGGCGAGTTGTGCACACGCGGCTACTCCGTGATGATTGGCTACTGGGACGATGCTGAGAGAACACGCGAGGTATTGGACGATGCCGGGTGGATGCACTCCGGCGATCTCGCCACCATCGATGAGGACGGTTATTGCCGCATCATCGGTCGACTCAAGGACTTGGTGATCCGAGGCGGGGAAAATATCTCTCCCCGGGAGGTTGAAGAGTATCTGTATCGCCATCCGGCGGTGCGGGATGTTCAGGTCACAGGCGTACCCGACACAAAGTTCGGCGAAGAACTGTGTGCTTGGATCATTCTGAAACCCGATGTTCAGGCGAGCGATGAAGACATCCGCGCCTTCTGCCGCGGCAAGATCGCACACTTCAAAATTCCGCGCTATATCAAGTTCACCGATTGCTTCCCCACGACGGCTACGGGGAAGGTGCAAAAATATCTTCTCCGCGAGCGGCTCACCCGCGAGCTCGCAGGTCAGTCGGATCCGGCTCGATGAAACATCTGACATTTCAGTATGTCGCCCTCCCCACGCGCGTGGTTTTTGGTGTTGGCACCATGGCCCGACTCCCTGAGGAGGCCGAGCGACTGCACATTCACCGCGCCCTGATCATCTGCACCGCCGGACAGCGCAAGCATGCGGAGCGTGCCCAGGAGCTGCTCGGTCCGCTCGCCGTCGGCGTATTTGCCGGTGCCGTCATGCATACGCCCGGCCACATCACCGAGGCTGCCATGGCGCAGGTTGTGAATCTGCGAGTGGACGGACTCGTTGCCATCGGAGGCGGCTCAGCCATTGGGCTGGGCAAGGCACTCGCTCTGCGGACCGACCTTGTGCAAATCGTGCTCCCGACCACCTATGCGGGATCCGAGGCCACACCCTTATTGGGCGAAACCATCGGCAACGTGAAGCGCACACAACGCTCGGAGAAAATTCTGCCCGAGGCGATTCTCTACGACGTCGATCTTACGATCGGGTTACCGGTGTCGGTATCGATGGCCTCCGGCTTGAATGCGATTGCGCACGCAGTCGAGGCTCTGTACGCACCCGATCGCAACCCGCTCACGAACTCGATGGCCGAGGCTGGCTTGAAAGCGCTCGTCGATGCCCTGCCGCAAATACATAAACGGGCAAGTGACATCGATGCTCGAGCCACCGCCCTATCGGGAGCTTGGTTGTCCGGCAGTTGTCTGGGTCTGACCAAGATGGGTCTGCACCATAAACTTTGTCACACGCTGGGCGGCACGTTCAACCTACCCCACGCCGAGACCCACGCCGTATTATTGCCTCATGCGCTCGCCTACAACCTGCCCTGCGCTCTTGATGCTCAGCGCACGCTGTTTCGCGTATTCGCAGGTACCGATCCGGCAAGGGCGCTCGCGGAGTTTGCTCACCGGCTGGACCTACCGCGGTCACTGCGAGAACTCCACCTGCCGGAAGCCGCCCTCGATGGCGCGGCGGATATGGCCGTCGGCAGTCCATATTCTAATCCCCGTCCGCTGGAGCGTGACGCGATACGCGAACTATTGGGCCGAGCCTGGGCCGGTGCGCCTCCCGTAACGCAATCAAGGGAGATCGATCGTGCGTGACTTTGATGAAACCACGATCACCGAGGCGGTCCTCGCAAGTCTGCAAGGCGCACCGGATGTGCGCGTTCGACAGGTCAGCGAGGCGCTCGTTCGGCATCTGCACGCCTTCATTCGTGAGATTGAGCCCACGGAGGCCGAATGGCAGAGGGGCATTCGCTTCCTCACGGAGACAGGTCACCTGTGCAGCGATACCCGCCAGGAGTTCATCTTGCTCTCGGATACGTTGGGTGTATCCATGTTGGTCGATGCGATCAATCATCGGCTGCCCGGGGGGGCGACTGAAACGACGGTTTTTGGCCCCTTCTATGTCACGCCGCCGCATTACCCGAACGGCGCCAATATCAAAGGTGACTTGAAGGGCCGCCCGATGTTCGTGGGCGGCACAGTCCTCAGCACCGACGGCAGGCCCCTGCGCGGCGCGACGATCGATGTCTGGCACTCGGACCAGGAGGGATTTTACGATTTGCAAAAGCTCGACGGCCATCCGCAGTTCGCCGGCCGGGGACGATTCCACGCGGACGCCGACGGGCGCTTTCACTTGTGGACCATTCGACCATCCCCCTACCCGATCCCAAATGACGGTACGGTGGGCAAGATGCTGAAGGCTCAAGGGCGTCACCCGTTTCGACCCGAGCACATTCATTTTCTCATCGAGGCGTCCGGCCACCGCAGGCTGGTCACGCATCTGTTTGCGGCGGGCGATGGGTATCTGGAGTCCGACGTGGTTTTTGGTGTGAAGAACTCTCTCGTGCGCGAGTATGTGCGGCACTCGGGCGGCACCGCGCCCGACGGGCAGTCCATGCACGGCGAGTGGTACAGCCTGCAGCATGACTTCACGATTGCCGCGGATGCATGAGCCACGCAACATGAACAGCACGGATATTGGAACCCTGATCGACGGCCGACCGCTCTCCGCCTTCCAGGTACGTGTACTCGTACTGGTCGGCTGCCTGGTCCTGGTGGATGGCTTTGACGTCCAAATGATCGGTTTTGTAGCCCCTGCGCTGTTGCGGAGCTGGGTGCTGCCACCCGATGCAATGGGTCCCATTTTCGGTGCCGGCCTCTTGGGGATGCTCGTCGGCTCGACGAGCCTAGGCATGTTGGCGGACCGCATCGGGCGGCGTCCCGTGCTGATCGGGGCCACGTTTTTCGTGGCCTTTTGTGTCTTGTCGACTGCGGCAACACGTTCGGTGCCGCAGATGCTGGCGCTGCGATTCTTGACGGGCGTCGGACTTGGCGGCGTGTTGGGCAATGCGGTGACTCTCGCGAGCGAATATTGTCCAAGCGCTCGACGAGCCTCGTTGCTCATGGGCATCTCGTGTGGATTTACAGCGGGGGCGATCCTGGGTGGACTGCTCGCCGCCGTATTGATTCCACGCACCGGCTGGCAATCGGTCTTCATCGTCGGGGGACTGCTGGCACTTGTCGTTGCAATCCTGATGATCCGAGAGCTACCCGAGTCACTGCATTTATTGCTCATCCGCGGCGCCGACCGCGCCCGAATCGACCATTGGCTGCAGCAACTTACACCCGGAGCAGTCCTCGCGAGTACACAAGGCCCCCGGGTCGCCCCCAAGTCATCGGTCATCGACCTTTTTCGCGGCGGCTTATGGCGGCGCTCGCTGTTGCTCTGGGCGGTGAGTTTCGCCAATTTGTTGAATCTTTTCTTTCTCGCGAACTGGTTACCACTGCTCGCCACGCGAATGGGCTACAGCGATTCACTCGGCGTGCTCATGGGCACCACCCTGCAGGCCGGCGGGATTTTAGGCGCCCTGACTCTCGGGCGCTGCATTGACCGATTCGGATTCTATCGAGTCCTCGCGCCCTCGTTTCTATTGGGCGCCGTCGTGATCGCAGCAGTCGGCCAACCTGGTCTACCGGTTAGCGTTGAGTGCCTGGTGGTGCTCTTCGCCGGCGTAGCGATTTTGGGAGGCCAGCCCGGGATCAACGCCCTGGCGGCGTCCCTGTATCCCACTCAGTTGCGAGCGACGGGTGTGGGGTGGTGCCTCGGCGTTGGTCGCGCAGGTTCGATTGTTGGGCCTCTGGCTGCTGCTCAGCTCATCGCACATCACTTTACGAACGACATGCTCTTCATGTTTGCCGCCATTCCGGCGGCAATCTCTTCGCTGTTGATCGTGGGAATGGCAAAGACACAACCACGCCACGAGCGAACCCTGCTTCCGCTTTGATCGACCGGCGGCGACCACAGGTTCGAACGGGTACCGGAGTTTCGCATGCATGAGCAGCCGCTGATCGTGTCCAGGGCCAGCAGCTCGACGCTGAGCGGGATGCCTTCGTGTTGTGTGCAGAGTCAGATGATTTCGCCGAAGGTATTCGAGCATTTCGGCAACGTCGCCGACCCAAATTCAGCGATATAAAACCGCCGACCTCAAATGGAGACATCGATCATGTTGCAGATTCGACCGGCCAAAACCCTTGATAAGGCCGACTACGGTTGGCTCAAGGCGCGATATCATTTCAAGGTCACTCCGGAGGGCAACCCTGCAAACGCACCGGTGGGTTCGCTCGTGGTCTGGAACGACGACGAGATCGCTCCCGGACGCGGCTTTGATCTCCACGCCCACGTCAATATGGAGATCATCAGTTACATCCGCCGGGGTGCCGTGACGCATCGCGACACCATTGGCAGCGTGGGCCTGACCAGCGCCGGCGACGTTCAAGCGATGAGCGCCGGCACGGGAATCAGGCATTCCGAGTACAACTTAGGGGAAGGGCCATTGACGCTGTTTCAGATCTGGCTGCGCCCCCGGCGAGCGGGCGGTACGCCCCACTGGGACTCTCGGCGCTTTCCCAAAGCGGATCGCGCGAATCAGCTCGTCGTCCTGGCCAGCGGGTTCCCGGAGGATGTCGACGCGCTGCCCATCGGGGCAGACGCACGGGTGCTCGGCGCCACGCTGCTCGCGGGATCGGAACTGACGTATGCCATGGGCGATCTTCGACACGCCTACCTCGCACCGGCGTTGGGTGTCGTCACCGTGAACGGCCAACGGCTCGAGGTCGGCGACGGTATTGCGGCACAAAACGAGCCCACCCTTACCATCGCGGCCGAAGCGGACGCAGAGATCGTGCTGGTGGTGACCAATTGATGGCATCGCCAAGAGGCGGTTTGTGCGTCCTCGCAGGCGCGACGGGTCCGCACCACGCCCTACTCGCCTCCCGGGCCTCCTTGGCGCGTGTTCAGAAAGTAGCGCGAATTGTGATTCCGAACGTGGCCGGCAGGCCCGTGCTGCGCGTAATCGCATCAGTCGAGCGGAACGCGTGGACCAAGTAGTATCGGTCTGTGATGTTGCGCCCCCAGAATTCGACGTGCAGATTCTGCTTGTCGGCACCAACCCTAAGATCGAGGAGTTGGTAGCTCGGGATCTGCAGAGCGGGGATGTCGCCAAACGTCGCTTGCGATGTGCTTTGGTATGTCGAGCCCACGCCGATAAAGCCGGTCCAATCGTTCCCAATCGGATGGGTATATTCGGCGTCGGCGTCGACCTCCCATTTGGGGGTAGCCGGGAATGCTTCGCCGCCGATATTGATCGTATCAGTAACGCGACCGCCAATCGGACTCGAGATCACGTAGGATCCCAGAACCTTGGAGTCGATGTAGGTCCCGCCCACTCGCAACGAGAAATTGCGCCACGGTCGCACGGCCGCGTCAAGCTCGGCGCCTTCAATTTTCGATCGCGGAATATTCACCAGCGCCGGGAGAGTCCCGAATGGGGCACCCACGAACGTACTGGCAAGCAACTGTTTGTCGTTATAGTCGTAGTGGAAAGCCGCGCCATTCAGTTCCACCCGGTGGGAGAACGCAACCGTCTTGAATCCAGCTTCATAGGCAAGCACTGATTCCTGTACCACGGGCAAGTCCTGCGCCGGGCGGATGACGGGAAGGGTGCCGAAGGCGCCGGCTTTGTAGCCCTTCGCGGCGTTGAAATAGAGCAGAACGTCTTCTGTAGGCTTCCAGGAAGGCCCGACCCGCCACGAGACGTTGTCCTGGTTCAGGTTGCTGAACAGACCGTTGGTCAGAGGCTTGTTGGTAACAGGGTCCAGGGTGACGTATCCGCCCGGCGGGATCACTGTCGGTGATCCTGAAAGCGCCGTGGACAGGAAGCTGAAGGCGGCCGCCAGATCTCCATTCCCGTCATCGGTGAGACCGCCGTGGAAGCGGCGGGTTTGATTTGTGTACCGAACGGATCCTTGCAGCGTGACTGTGTCCAGCACGGTGTAGTCGATGCTGCCGAAGACCGCCTCGGTATCGACGTGTTGCTGATTGATATTGTAGAGGCCGGTAAATCGGAACGGCCCAATTCCACTGTTGGAGCTGTGCAATCCGATGAACTGGTTGTCATCCGAAGAATCGTGCTCGTAGTTGGCACCAACCATCCATTTGAGCCGATCCTTGGTTCCCGCTTGTCCGGCTGCGCGAAGCTCCTGGGTGAAGGCATCGACTGTGCCAAAAACCAAGTCGTGGATGTCCGGCAAGGTGGTCCCGTCGCTGTCGGCCGGCGAAACCGTGCTCAAGCGCGAATAGCCGGTCAAAGAGGTGACCGTGACATGGTCGGAAACCTGCCAATCGCCACGGATCCCAACCTGGTAAAACTTGTCGTCTCTCCTCAGCTCTTCACCGGGATCCCAGGCGGCCGCGCGGTCATTCGCCGGCGCGGTGGGGAAAGCCTGGAGCTGCGCTTGCAAGTTCGGATAGCCCGGCGCGCCCGCATATTGGGGATGGGCGACGGTCCCAGAGAGTGGCGCGTAGCCGACTTTCTGCATCGCCTGCGCATCGGACTTGTCGAACCACCCATTGACATTCAATGACCATTTCAGCGTATCGCTCGGGGTGAAATCCACGAGTAACCGCCCCGTCGTGAAATGGCGCGCCCCGAGCGTGTCGCCGTTCGTATAGTTATATTGCCAATCGCCCCGCTGTTCCGTTCGAACCGCGAGCCGCGCATTGACGGTATCGACAACCGGGCCGCTGATGTAACCCTCGACATCAGTTTCGTCGAAACGGCCATAGGTCACCGAAGTCCCCGCGGCAAAGTGATCCGTGGGTCTGTTCGGAATGTAGTTGACGGCACCGCCCGTGGAGTTCTCACCGAACAAGGTGCCCTGAGGTCCTTTGAGCACCTCGACGCGCTGCAAGTCGAGGGACACCCCCTCGGTCATCCGTGCGAACGGCAGTGGAATCTGGTCGGAATAAACTCCGACAGCGGGCGAGATGGCGATTGCCTCGTCGTAGGTGCCTATTCCGCGCAACGTATAGACGGGCGCACCGTAGGTGCTTTCCGTAAACGTGAATCCCGGCACAATTTTCGCAAGATCCGCGGGGCTCGTAACGCCCTGGTCCTGAAGTTGGGAACCGGTAACGGCGGAGATGGACATCGGGACGTCACGCTGCCTCTCGGAGCGTTTTTCCGCCGTGACAATGATTTCGTCCACGGCAGTGGTGTCCGTGACGGCCGGCGGCTGGCCTGCTGCACCGCTCGGTGCCGCTTCCTGCGCAAGCACGATGGTTGAGCATAGGCTGCTCGTGAGAATGGCGACACTGAGCAACAGTTTGTTCGACACCTGACTTCCCCCTGCGTTTGTTGCAAGCCCCCGGTCGGATTCGCGGGCGTACCGGATTGAGCTGTGCCTGGACACCCGCCGCTTCCAACCAGGCTGTGTGCGAGACGGTAGTCGCTCTCGGCATCGGGGTATTGATTCAGAACCGCGCGTTTGGAAGCTATGTCGGACAGGGGGCCGTCGGGGGAGAATTCTTGTGTATCCCAATCGCGCGCCTTTTCTGCAAGCGATGTCTGGAACATTGCTTTACGCTGGCCGGCAACGATGGGTTCGGCAGCACAATGGAAGAGGAAGGCAGTTACCTTATGCAAGGCAAGATAGCGCTCGAGGAACATTTCGCGACCGACCTGACAATCGAGCAATCCAAGGTGTTCTCGAGGCCAGGTGTATGGGAAAAGCTTCGCTCCAGCCTGCTTGACGTCGAAAACCTCCGGCTCGAACTGATGGCGCAGAGCGGTACCGCATTCTCGATCCAGTCGCTGAACGCGCCGGGGATACAGTGCCTGTGGAATCCGTCGGAAGCGATACGCGTCGCCAGACACGCCAACGATACTCTCGCGGAATATGTTTCCCGCCATCCGGACCGCCTCGGTGGTTTCGCCGCTCTGCCGATGCAGGATCCCGATGCGGCCGCCCGGGAACTTGAACGTTGCGTCCGCGAACTCGGCTTCCACGGCTTCATGGTCAATGGCTTCTCGCAGGTGGGAGATGCGCAGACCATCGTCTACTACGACGATCCGCGTTTCACTGATTTCTGGAAGACTGCTGAGAAACTCGGGAAACCCTTCTACCTGCATCCGCGCGATCCGCTTCCGGGGAACGCGCGCGCCTTCGACGGCTTCCCTTGGCTCGGTGCACCCACGTGGGCCTTTGCGATGGAGACCAGCACTCACGCGCTGCGTCTGTTGACCAGCGGACTCTTCGATCGATGTCCGGCGCTGCAGATGATTTTGGGTCACATGGGCGAATGTATCCCGTTCCATCTCTGGCGGATCGACCACACACTCAAGATAGCACCTCGCGGCAATCCGTCGAAGCGGCCGATCAGCGAGTACATGCGCGACAATGTTTACGTCACCGTGAGCGGCGTATTCCATACCCCGGCACTCATCCATACCATGCAGACGATAGGCAGCGACCGGATCATGTTTTCGGTCGACTATCCCTTCGAATCCCACAGCGAGGCCGCGGCGTGGTTCGACAACTGTGAGATCGGCGAGGTCGACCGCGAGAGGATCGGCCGCGGCAACGCGCGCCGGCTTTTTGGCCTCTAGACATCAGGAGTGAATATGAACGCGACCGTCATTGAGCCATCCCCCGTCTGGGATGCCAAGATCTACAACGGCACCTGGTCATCAGGACAAGGCGCCGTTCTCGAGATTACCGACAAGGCAAGCGGCAAGTCTCTCGGCCGCATCGGGTCCGCCTCGGGCGACGACGTCGGCCGTGCCGTCTCGCGCGCACTGGAGGCGCAGTGCGACTGGGCGGCAAGACCGGGACCGCAGCGCGGCGATGTGTTGCGTAAGGCGGCGGCGATTCTCGAGAGGCGCGCAGGGGAGATTGCTGAGAGGATCGTGCGCGAGACAGGCTCGATTCGCGCCAAAGGACAGGTCGAGGTCCGCATGACGGTGCGCGAGATCACTGAAGCAGCGTCGCTTGGGAGCCAGCCATCGGGCATGATCATCGCGAGCGAGTCGCCCGGCCGCTCGAGCATGGCACGACGAGTGCCCATCGGCATTGTCGGCGTCATCACTCCCTGGAACTCGCCCTTGCTGCTCGGCTCTCGAGCTGTCGCCCCCGCGCTGGCCCTGGGCAATGCGGTGCTTTTGAAGCCCGATCCCCAGACCCCGGTTGTGGGCGGTGCGCTGTTTGCGCAGATCTTCGAAGAGGCAGGACTTCCGCAGGGTCTGCTGCACATCGTCCCCGGCGGAGCTGAAACGGGCGACGCTATCGTGCGGCATCCGAGAATCGGCGCTATCAGCTTCACCGGATCGACGAAGGTGGGCCGCAAGATCGGTGAGATTGCGGGCGGCTTGCTCAAGAAGACCTCCCTGGAGCTCGGCGGCAATAATGCACTCATTGTGCTCGACGACGTCGATGTCGAAGCCGCAACGAGCGTCGGTGCGTGGGGCGCATTCTTCCACCAGGGCCAGATCTGTATGGCCTCGGGCCGACATCTCGTTCACGAGCGTATCGCGGGCGCGTACATCGAGTCGCTGTCACGCCGGGCGAGGGCGCTGAAGGTCGGGGACCCATTTCTAGCCGATGTTCAGCTCGGACCCATCATCAACGAGCGCCAGGCCGCAAACGTCGACCGCGTCGTTGGGCAGTCCTGCGAGCATGGGGCCAGACTGGTCGCCGGGGGCAAGCGCGACGGTGTCTTCTACCCGCCGACGGTGATCACCGAGGTTCGGCCCGGCATGCCGGCTTTCGATGAAGAGATCTTCGGGCCCGTAGCGCCCATCACGACCTTTAGCAGCGACAACGAGGCAATCGAGCTCTGTAACCAGACGGCCTATGGGCTCGTTGCGGCGGTTCTGGCCAAGGACATTGGCCGCGCCCACAGGATTGCAGACCATCTGCACGCGGGCAGCGTGCATATCAACGACCAAACCATCATGCACGAAGTTTTTGCCCCCATGGGCGGCATGGGCGTGTCCGGCAATGGTTCGGCCTATGGCGCGCTCACCAACCCGGATCTGTTCACCGAATGGCAGTGGGTGACCTCGCGCGCCGAGATCGCACGCTATCCGTTCTGAAGCGTTGCGTTAACCGAGGTCGCCACCGGAGGGCTTCGCAGAAGAACTACCCCCCATCATTAGATCAACACAACGGTCGGCGATGACCATGACCGGCGCATTCGTGTTTGCGCCCGGGATTGTGGGCATGACGGAAGCGTCGCATACACGCAGCCCCTGGATCCCACGGACCTGCAGATCCCGGTCGACTACCGCCATGGAATCCTCTTCTCGGCCCATCCGGCAGCTTCCGACGGGGTGATAGTTGGTAAAGGTGGATGCGCGACAGAAGGCCGCGAGTGCTTCGTCGCTGGTGGCAGCGCCGCCCGGCGCAATTTCCTGGGTGACGACACCGGACAGCGGAGTCGAATTCATAATATCCCGGCAGTGGCGCACGCCCCTCAGCATCACCTCCAAATCCTTGGGGTCGGAGAAAAAGTTGGGCGAGATGAGCGGCTTGTCCAGCGGATCAGCAGATCGCAGCCGCATCCTACCGGTCGATGCGGGCCGGATCAGTGTTGGGCAGAGCATCATTCCTGGGGAGTCCGCTACGCCTGGCGGAAGGAAGCCCATGCAGTAGATCTGTAGATTGGGCTCCGCGGACGGATCCTCCAGATTCACAAACGCCAGCGACTCGGAACCGTTCGAGGCGAGTGGCCCTCTGCGCTGCAGTCCGTAGCGCACGAGGTTCCTGGCCAGTCGCCATCCCCTGTCCTCACGGTGATAGCCGAAGCCGGGTCTGCAAAGCGCCATGACCGGGACCATGTTGTGATCCTGCATGCCCTGGCCGACCCCGGGCAGATCGCTGACCACGGTGACGCCGAGCGCACCGAGATGGTCCGCGGGGCCGATACCTGAAAGCATAAGGAGCTTCGGGCTGATATAGGCCCCGGCGGCCAGGAGAATCTCCCCTTCGCATCGAGCCTCCCGCACCATCCCGTTTTCCAGGTAGCGGATTCCCACCGCTCGCTTCCCATCGAGCAGGATTCGCACGGCCTGTGCGCCCAAGCGGATCGTCAGCCGTCGATCACCGCGCAGGGGATCCAGGAAGGCGTTGGCCGCACTGCATCGGCGGCCGTTGACAGCGGTGATCTGGGTATATCCCACTCCGCCTGTCTCGCCGGCGTTAAAGTCATCCCGCAGGGGCACGCCCAACCTCTGCATCGTCTCGACGAACAAGTCGGCAGTCTTGCAGATGTAGCGTTGATCCTGGACGTAAAGCGGGCCGCTCGCGCCGTGCGCCGGTCCCTTCAATCGATCGTTGGCCTCGTGCCGACTAAAATAGGGCAGCAGATCGCGCCAGGCCCACCCCGCGCCACCCAGCTGCGCGTCCCATCGATCATAGTCGCTCGCGAGACCTCGCATGTATGTCATCGCGTTGACAGAACTGCCGCCCCCGAGCAGGTTCCCTTGGGCGATTTCGAGGAGGCGGCCGTCCAGTGAGGGTTGCGGCACCGATTGATAGCGTTCGAGATAGTTCCCCTTACCAAAGAGCATTTTGAACGCGCCGGCCGGGATGCCGACGTACCGACGCCTGTGGGTGCCTCCGGCTTCCAGAAGAAGAACGCGTGCACCATGATCTTGGATCAAGCGGCTCGCCGCGACGCAGCCCGCGGTGCCGCCCCCGACGACGATGTGGTCATAGGTCATGTGCCGTTTCCTCCGGGCCGTTCGCAACATCGGCAGGGACTCCGAACGTCGCGGGCGTTTCGCGTCAACTCAATCTCAGCGCGCATGACTTGTCAGGCCGCGAGCACCCGCCGTGCGGCTGCCAAACCCGGCAGCAATCGCGACGAGCTCGTCGGCCTCGGGCGGGGGGGTGTCGCCTCGCCACACCACATGCAGGTCGGGGCGCACCAGAAGATAGGAGCGCTCGTAGAGCTTCAGCGCCTGCTGATCGGAGACATCGAGCACGGTCAGCGGAACGCTTCGCTTCGCGAAAGCGGCCACCAAGGTGTCCGTATCCGTCTTGCCGCCGAGACGCAGCAGTGTAAAGCCGTGGGTGGGAATGAGGTCGTGAAGGGCTGTCTTGTTGGATAACCAAAGATGCGGCAAGCGGGCTCCCGGCCACGCGGTCGGCTGATAGGACCGAAACGTCTGTTCCGGGCCACCCGGTACATGATCGATAACCGGGGAGTCCACATAACGGTATCCGAGCTCGGCTCCAATCATCTCAAGCGCCTTTCGGCCTTCGATATCGACTATCGCGGCCAACTCGGCACGGGCCGCCGCACCCTCAGGTGTTTCGGCATCGATAGCGGGAGAATAATGAGACAGCCATTTCCTATAGCCGGCCGAGGCATAGCGGGACGCGCCGACCACACGCTCGCCCACCTGGCGCCGCTCAATCCCGTACGAGCGGAGCAATTCGGGGCCGGCCCAACCCTCCAGTGTCGCGGCAAGCTTCCATGACAGATCAAAGGCATCACCCACACCGCTGTTCATGCCGAGCCCGCCCGTCGGGATGACCAGGTGGACCGCATCGCCTGCCAAAAAGATACGGCCGTCCTGATAGCGGTCCGCGAGCAGAAGATTTTGCCGCCACTCTTCGCAATAGAGCATCTCATAATCTACCGGCGTGCCGACGATCTGCTCGAATTGACGCCTCATCTGTTCGTCGCTATCGACAGCGGCATGCACGGTCCAGTGGCGAGTGGATGACTGCATGATCATGAATACCGGCCGGTCCGTTGCAAGCAGGTAATGTCGGCCTTGCCCTGGCCCCTCTCCCAGGGGGAGACGCCTGAACAAATCGTCGCAGCGGAAGAGGCCCTGGCGCAGCCTCCCCACGTTGCCCTCGCCGCGCAAACGGACGCCGAGTTGCCTGCGAACGGGACTCCCTCCGCCGTCGCAGCCGACCAGATAATCGGCCCCGACAGTTTCGGTCGAGCCCGAGGCGTTGCGGACGGTCACAACGACCCCTTGCTCGTTCGTCCCAAACTCGAGGAACTCGGTCGCATAATGGATTTCTACCGTCGGCAAAGACTCCGCAATCTGCCTGAGGATGGGCTCGAGCGTGTATTGAGAGATCAGCTGGTACGGCTCGAGCGGCGCCGAACCGTCGTTGACACCTGCTATCTGTGCCCTTGCCTGATCGACCGAAGGGTACTGCAGACGCAGCAGCGGGGCCTTCGTCATCGACCGAATGAAATACACGTCCATGGGAATATCGGATGGAAGCCCCCCGGCGCGGATTGTGTTGGCAATCCCAATCCGCCGGAACATCTCCATCGTTCGCGCATTGCAGCGCTCCATCTTGGGCAGGAACTGCGGCTCCGCCTTCTGCTCGACCAGCAGACATCGGATATTGCGCTTGCCCAGATCAATTGCCAGCGTCAGGCCAACCGGGCCAGCCCCGACTATCACAACCTGGGGAGCCATCACTTTAGTTTTCTCCGCACGATTGACTTCTTATCTGCACGCGAACGTGTCGCCGCCCAAGCTGCGCCTCAATTTTCGGGGACGAAAGTAAGGGTAGGATCAATCCAGTGGGCGCTCTTGATGAATGGCGGCGCCTTTGGAATCGTCTCCACGCGATGAAGCCCTGGCTAACTATCCGTCATGATCCCGCAAATCGAATATCCGGCTTGCCGATTCACACTATTCAAGACCGAGACCGCTCCGCAGCTTCTTAGGCCCATGGAACTATCGTCACTTCGGGCCACACCGACTTAGCTCGTGCAGCCTTCCTCTCATGCGTCTCTCTATTTGGCAGAGCGTAGTTCGGACGAATCACCATAGCGAAGATATCTTCCAATCCGAATGGGGCGAAAACGTCGAGTTGATCGTCTTGCAGTAGACGTATGCCGACGGCATGAGTCGCCGACGCGTATCGAGTAATCGCCTCGTCTGCAGATCGAAGCGGGGGATATGAGCCGGAAGTCGGCTTTGGACCACCCTCCGATTGCCTTCTCAGCTCAAAGGGTGGCTTTCTATGGACATTTCCGTAAGCAAAATAACTGCCCAACTACGCCGCGGCACTCAACTCCGAATCGGTGACTCAGCACGAGCGAAGGGATGCGCAAGCATGATTACGAGTTCGGTCGCCATTGCAGCCTCCCCCATCGCTTCCCTTCCGGTTATCCGAGAAAATGATTCCTCGTGATCGATCATGAAAAGAATGAGTGGGACATCCTCTGGAGGCGCGACATCGAGGAGCGACCTGAACCGCTGCGCGTACGGAAGGCAAAGCTTGGACAAACCCGCCATCGCCTCCTTCCATGGCTGGGCCGCGAAACGTTCCGCTTCCTTTGCTCCGAGGTTACGCTGAGAGGCCTCTTCTATGAGACTAATTCCGTAGCGTGCGAGGAGAGGACGCAATCTGACCTTCGCTTCGGATTCAAGCTGCAAAAAGAGACTGAGTTTGTATTGTTGCTCTGGATCGGTCGTCAACTCAAGCCATCGCGTAGCCATTCCCTCGCCTTCTACCTCGGCCCCGTACAGCTCCTGGATGCCTTTCAGATAATCAGCTTGGTCCATCTTTCGCCCTCGTACGAACTTTGTTGGGTATCTCAACAACATCGGTCGCTAAAACGAACGTACCTACGGGAGGCGACTTTGTCGAGCGCCGCCTCGGCTCGCTCCCACAGCTTTCGCACGCTGCTCGACGAACTCTCGACCATCGTGCGCAACACCTGCGAGGCGCGCGTCGGCCAGAACCGCGGCTCGACTTTCCAGGTGACCACGACGCCGAATCCGGTTCAACATCGAGCGTTGCAGCTACTGCAGCAGATCACCGTGTAGCCACACGCTCGACAGCGCGAAATGCTTCAACTCTATGATCTACCGATAAATCCCTCTCACGCTGACGAAGAACTCCCGGTTAGGACTCCGGACCGAGCATTCCTTGCGGATGCAGTGACGAGTTCTATTGGGCTGTCTTACGTTTCGAAGAGCGCGGAGTCGGACTGTGCGAACGCGATGGCGGTGAGCTCAATATCCGCACGGGCGATCTTTGCGCGCGCAGCCACTTCTCGCCAACGGCGCGTTACTTCTGTTATCTCACCGGCAATCTGCGCGCCCCGGTCCTTTGAAAGCGAGTACCACTCCGCAGTCTTGACTACCGTCGCAAGGCTTGGACGGTTGTCCGATTCATCGAGATTCAGAACATGTTCGGCTTTTTCAATGTTGGGATTTACATCAAACGCCGGCGCAAGGCGCCACCCGCTCGAGGTTAGAATGAAGCCGTGGTTTCGCAGGTGATCGTCCCGATTTCCAATAGCGACATTGAAGACAACGCGCCGAAATAGTTGTTCGAGATCGGTCGCGACGTATTGCTTCGCACCCCGATGATGCAGAAATTCGGCCATGTCGAGATAACTTGTTCCTTCGCTTTGATCCTTTCGCAGCATGGCCATCGCGGATGCATAGAACCGACGCCGATTGCCGACGCGGTCGAAGCGCTTCACGCAGAAGGTGTGGAATTCGCCGCCGAAAGTCTTGGTCCTGGCCGGCGGCACATCGATTCCTGTGCGCTGGGCAAGACCGTGCGCAAGGGACTCCCATGCGCCCACGTCGCGCTCGTCGTCCTTCGCCGGAAACTTCGCGATCCAGAGGCTTTGGTCGGTGTCCGTGAAGTTGGCCTTAGGTCTCGCCCCACCCAAAGAGGCGCCAGGGGCCACCAGCACAGCCAGCCAGCGGCGCAACGCGTCGAGATCGTCGAGGCGCTTCGCCGTGATCTCCCTGGCCACGGCCTCAAGTTCGCGAAGACTCGCCACCGGTGGCGCGGATCTTGGATGATCGGCGAGGAAGTTGCTCTCCCCTTCGCGCCGCAGCCGCAATGCACCTTGGCGCGTGAGATCCTGAACGCCGATGAGATAGTCCCATGCATACAACGTCCGCGGAGCTCGGCCTTCATCCTTCGCGCTCAACGCTTCTCGACGTTTCATCAGCATCTGTCCCCAGCGATCTGGCGCCGAGTCGTCAAATACGCGAAAATTTCCCTGGTCCGGTTTTGGATGGAATACCCCATCCCCCAAGGACAGATCCGGATCAATCGCAAAGCTCAGGGGATTCTGAAGCCACGAGGGATCGTAGGCAAAGCGTATGGCGCTGCGATCATGGGTGAGTGTACCGATTTGAAGCTTGCCTGTGCGGAAGTCGGTGTCCAACCAGACTTGAAGGCTATCGCTCACGGGGATTTCCGTCGCTGCTGTGGCTCTTCGTGCCTGGGCGTATGTTGGCGGACGGGCGTCGTCGAGACTTAAGTTCATTGTCTTGCAGCAGGCGGCCGAGCTTGTCATCACGGGCGATCAGATTCAGATCCGACTCAAGTCCTAAGACCGAGAGAATACGCGCCAGGGTTCCCAAGGCGACCGCCGAATTGCCCGCCTCCGCCCGATAAAGCGTCATTCGGGAAATACCGGCGCGCTCGCAAGTGATATCGACGCCGAGCTTGCGTCGCAGACGAGCGAGCCGAAGCCGCTCCCCGAGTGTCTCGAGGAGCTTCTGTTGGGATAGGTACATCGGCGGCTGTTTCCGAGACATGTATCGTATTATATACGTATATGCTTAATTGGTCCATAATACGATACAAATCGCTTTATCAGCGTCCTGCAAGGGGGTTCGGGTCAATCGACGCTCAGCGATGCAGTGCCCAGGCAGGAGGCCGGTCCGTCAATAGGAGCAGGTCCGTCTTCTCCGAAAACGCGAACTGCAGACGCGACAGGAACAACGCGGTAAGGCTCGTCATCTATGCTCCCTAGTTGGCCCGATGAAGTCGCACCAGTATCAGACAACCGGCAAGAATGCCGACAGTTTGCGCAACGATGCCTACCGACGCTTTCTTTGAAGCCACCATGCCCGACACCCTCTAGAGCGAGTTTTACCAGGTGGAAATTTAGCGCGATAATACTCACCACTGACTTACGGATTGCGGACCTCCGCGGGGATATCACGAGCGAGCGGCGAACTTCGGTGGCGGTGAAGCGGATCGCGACAGAGAGCGGGAACATAACCGCGCAGATCGCCCTCGCATGGACACTGTTCGGTCCCGCTGTAGCGACGACCTTCCAGGTTGGGTTGCTTTCTGCGATTCTGGTCTCAGTCCACTGTCATAGCGAATAGCACAAAGGCGTTTTTTTAGCGCGGCTGACCAACAGATTCGCCAAGAGCAGAAAGTGCTGACAATTCACTGAGCGTAAGGATGCCAGTGCAAAGGGACATTGCGAGCCGTTGACTTTCGATCAGCGCGCAGCGAAATCAAAAATCGAGCTAAGTACTTGAATTGGTGGGCCGTGTACCCACCCAATTCCTCGCCCAACCACTTGATTCTATACCGTATTTCCTTCGTCGGTTTCCGCGAGGCCTCAACTTTTAACCTAGTTTAAGAGTGGCTGTCCTTGGAAGCTACTACACATCAGATTTGTCTACCAACGCAACAAAAATATACTGTTCACCATCTGTGGAATGCACTGCGACCCTGCGGATTTGGCATGGTGGGCGACGACGAAATCAGGCGGCCCTTGTCGCAGCTGCTGCCTCGCGAATTTGGCGCCGGCGGGCGGGGTCACTAAGCTGAATCGACGGGACATGTGATTGGGTGCCCACAGCTCAGTTCACGGCTATCAAGGTGGTGACAGCATGTTGCTTCCGGTCAGCACCGGGCTCTTGATCTCTTCAATCCCCGCGAAACGCTTGATTGTCTGGACCACAGCACGCAGCTCCGCAGTCTCGGCGGGGGTAGGCAGGTAGCCTTCATGCGCCACCCGATTGCGGACGGAGAGCGCATTAAGCGCAGTTTCAATTTCGGCCGTGGCGGCACCGGTTGCCAACAGTAGCACCGCCACTTGTGCCTTTTGCGATTCGCCGTCCATGAAGCTGTTGACCGCGGCACTAATCGCCCTGCTGGAGCTTTTGAGTCGACGCGCGATCACGAGTTCCAGTGCCGACATCACCTCGATAAAGGCTTGACGGTGGTCACCGAAATCGACCGCCCGATTGGCGTTGCCCAATAACTGAAGTTCGGTCGACACTTCCGTGAGGCAGCGCGTCCGTTGCATGCGGCGCCAGTCTTCCTCGGTCAAGTACTCTGCATATTCTCGGCCCGGTAGCCGCTCGACCCGGATCATCGCACCCGAATTGGTCGGCAAGAACCGCCGCCAGTCCTGAACTTGGTCGTTCCACCACAGAAGACAGAGCGTTGAGCTGCAGTACGTGCCCAAGGTACTGCGCCTCGAGTCCCACTGTGCCGGAACTTGTAACCAGTATTGGCCGTATTGATCACGCAGCGTTGAGATAAAATTGGCAAGCGGCGGATAGAGCAGATTGACGACACGCTTCCCTAGGCGTTGATAAGCGGGATCATCTGCCGTGTCCTGACCGAAGGGTTCATTGACCGCTTTGGGATTGCGGAACAGAGACTCGAGTTCGTCCGCCGAGACGTCGAGCATGACCAATTCGCCCCTTAAGTTTCCGGCTTCGAGTTTCCCCTGCCGACGCATAGTCGCTTCGTCGAATTCAGTTCCATCGCGATCCCATTCAAGAAAGTCACCCCTCTTTTTTGCCGTGCGATCGAACCAAACTCGAATCTCGTGGGGGTCGCCTTCAGGGGTGAGCCACACCGCGTCACTCTGACCGTCGGGCATGAAACGGTGGAACTGTGGGCCCTGCACCTTGAAGTGCGCGACGGGTTCACTTTCCAGCCGCAGATGAAACCGCAATTTGATGGATGTCATTCGCTATCCTCGTCTAATCGTCGATCGTCCCTGGCGACTCAGAATCCTGATTCTCGCGCCATTTTTTCGCCTGATATCGCAAAAAGGCTACGCGACGTTTCTCCAAGGCTTCGAGCAGCGCATCGGATAGTTCACGGCGGGTCACTCCGGTGCTTCGATTCGATATCCAAGCGACGCCCATGCCGCGTTTGATACCCGGGTATGCAATGGGGCTGTCCTCGTGCGCGTGTTTCGCGGCAGCCTCCATCTTGGCGAGCGGCACGCGGACGCGATTGAACCGGTTCTTGACCTCAACAAGTATGTCGCGAACCTCCGGTGGCGTCATTTGCGGATCGTCCAGGCTCACTCGATCGCAAAGAGTCCTGATAAATTCATAGGCACCCAAGACCCATAGATAGGACTGCGTAATGTGCTCATGTAGAGCGTTGCTGTCTTCATAGGAAAGCTTGGGCCCAAAGAATCGATCGGGCCAGACCTCGTCGGCTTGAATCAAACCAGTGTCCAGCCTTCCCAACTGCAGGACCAACGGCCACATGGTCTGTTCGAAGCGCCCGAGTCCGATCGAGACCTTGAGCCAGCGTTCGTTCCTCGCCTCAGCGTCGAACGCCTCTCCTTGGCTTTGTCCTTTTGTTGGCTCCGCGCCCGGATTCTGCGGCGGGTCTTGATCGGATGAACTCATGTGACCGTCCCTGGTTTGATGTCGCATTTTACCGCGACTTCGGAGGGGATAGTCGAAGCAATGGATGGGGCACTCGGCTCCAGGGTAAAATGCTCGAAGAGGTCGAGCTACAGTGGATGGCCAAGGAAATCAACGGAAGTGAGCCCAGTCGATACCAGAAAGCAAGCTGCCGATGACAAAAAGAGCGCATCTCCGAACGACCCGAAAGGGTTGATAGACGCTCCGAAGCAATATGACACGAACCGCGTGAAGTTGGCGGAAGCAGTCTTCGACTGCATCTATGTGTCCAACAAGACAGGGGGTCGCGATGCAGGAGAGCGCTGTTATTGGGCGTCGGTACTGTTCACGAAATTTACCACCACTGCCATCAGCTTGCTGAAACTTCTACCTAAGAGGCATGAGGAACCGGGGAGGACGTCGGGTTCATTTCGCAGCGCACTCGACAACAATTGGGATTTCACCGCGGTCGCCGCACTATCGCGAACGTTGTACGAGAATTCGTTGAATCTTTTTAACCTGTGCTTCGAGCCAATCGAGGAAGACGAATGGCTGAGCCGTTTGAATCTCATGCAGCTGCATGACTGGACCACGCGACAAAAGACTTTCCATCGCAACCAACCAGAAAGTCAGAACTACACCTCCGTTTTAGAAGATCTTCATAGGAAACTGAATAGCCGGGGCTACTTCAAGTCGCTGGCTCCTAAAAAACGCACCGAGTACCTCCGCGGAACCAAGGTTCACTTTCAAAGCCACGAGGAGATTCTTACCCGAATGGGCAAGACAGGCGTTGAGGGTTACGTGACCTTCTGGCATTGGTGGTCTTCTTACGCGCACTCGTTTCCGATGTCTTACTACCGAATGAGCGAGCAGTCACGAGGCCACGGGATTCAGAACGACCAGGACATCATGTGTACTAATCCCGACCCGATCTGACAGTTACCCGGTTTTCCGGTTTATTTTTGTCAGTTCAAGTGCAGCGACTTCTCCCGACAAATCTGTTTGCCGTCTTCAAACGTCGCCATCGGCGTTCGGC
>Ga0210410_10000543_pt1 | contig 40926 bp, 32 predicted proteins | sample IncBWC4MmetaG_FD_161058 | JGI IMG/M metagenome (GOLD analysis project Ga0210410, IMG submission 161058) | Forest soil microbial communities from Barre Woods Harvard Forest LTER site, Petersham, Massachusetts, United States - Inc-BW-C-4-M | ecosystem: Environmental > Terrestrial > Soil >...
CTGCTGAAGACGCACATTCAAAACGCCTGTCACGAGAAGAACATGATCGCGCATGCGCTGTTCAACTCGGAACCGCTGGACGCCGACAAAATGTATGAGGAATATGCCGCCGCCTCGGCGAAGGTTGCGCCCTTTGTCTGCGACACCGCTGCTCTGTTGAACAAAGCGCTGGCGAATGGGGGCTCGGTGGTTTTTGAGGGCGCGCAAGGCACGATGCTGGACATCGACCACGGCACCTACCCGTTTGTGACTTCTTCCAGCGCTACTTCTGGCGGCGCTGTCACAGGAACAGGCGTTGCTCCCACCGCAATTGACACTGTGATCGGAGTCACCAAGGCTTACTGCACGCGGGTCGGCGGCGGGCCTTTCCCCACCGAGGAACTCGGCGCCAATGGAGACCTGTTGCGTAAACGAGGCAACGAATTTGGCGCGGTGACCGGGCGTCCGCGCCGTTGCGGCTGGCTTGATTTGCCACTCTTGCGTTACGCTGGCATGATTAACGGAATCTCCTGGCTGGTCGTGACTAAACTGGATGTGCTGGACGAGTTGGCGGAGATTCCGATATGCGTGGGTTATAAAATCAACGGTAAAGAAACCGAGGAGGCGCCGGCGCAAGACAGTGGCTATGGTCAGATCGAATGTATTTATCGGAAAATGCCGGGCTGGCGCACTGCGACCCAGGGGATAACGAAATTGGAGAAGCTGCCGAAAGCAGCGCGCGAGTATCTGGCTTTCGTCGAGAAGGAAAGCGGAGCACGCATCGGCATGGTTTCTACCGGGCCGGGGCGTGAGGAAACCATATTCCTCGATGAGTTTACAGCGAAGCTTCGAGAATTGACTGGATCGAAAACCAAGGCGCAGGCGAAAATCTAAGAACGGAGCGAGCGATGGTCGTTCTGGTGGTAACGTGGATGGCGAAGGTCGGCCGTGAAGCGGATGTTACCGGCCTGTTCTCCAAACTAACCGAGGAGTCCCGCAAGGAACCCGGCTGTGTGCTGTATCAGGTGCACCGGCATAAAACTGAGCCGCGCCGGTTCTTTATTTACGAGCAATACAAGGACGATGCCGCGCTGGAAGCTCACCGCGCCACGCCCCATTTCTTGCAGTGCGCGAAGAAGGATCTACCAAAATTTGCGGATCGGGTAGAAGGCCACTTGTACGAACCGCTGGGATGAGCCCGTGTGGAGCGGGCGCCCTCGCCCGCTTTCCTCTTGTTTAAAATCAAAGACGCGAGCGTTGCGGTCACTTCCCTTTGTCCGCCATAAGCACGCCGCCCGAGGAGTAACTCTCCTTCGAGACTTCATGGAAGGTCACCACGACGGCTTCACGGCGCGCCCCGGCTTCTTCCACCATGGCATCCGTAATGCGTTGCGCCAGTTTACGTTTCTGATCGGTGGTCCGGCCGGTCAACATTGTGATTTGAACTAGAGGCATAGGTAGATCCTCACTCCGAACTTCCCGAGATCCCTCACTTCGTTCGGGATGATGCCGGCTGGGCTCGGACGCCCAGCCAAACGGCATCACTTCGCCAGTTCGTATCCGGCAAAGAAATAGCTCAACTCGAAGCGAGCGGTTTCGTCGGCATCCGATCCGTGAATGGCGTTGTGTTCAATGTCGCTCGCCCACTTTTTGCGGATCGTCCCTTCCTCTGCATTCGCCGGATTCGTCGCCCCCATGAGCTTGCGCAAATCGGCGATGGCATTTTCTTTCTCCAAAGCCAGCACCACGATTGGCCCGCTCGACATGAAATCCGTCAACGAACGGAAAAAAGACCGGCCCGCGTGCACGGCGTAAAATTGTTCCGCCTGATGCTTCGAAATCTCAAGCATCTTCATGGCCAGTATCCGGAAACCGTTTTTCTCAAATTGTTCGATGATGTCGCCAACAGCATTCTTGGCCACTGCATCTGGTTTGATGATGGTAAAAGTGCGTTGCAGAGTCTTCATAGTTCGGTCGTTGGTCCCTTGGTCGTTAGTCGTTGATCTTTAGTTGTTGGGTCGTTGGTCTTTAAGCTTTCGCCGCAACAGCCATCGCCGCCACTACCGTCTCGCCAATCTCCGCCGGCGATTTGGCGACTCGAATTCCCGCCGCTTCCATGGCTTTGATCTTCTCGGCAGCGGTTCCTTTGCCGCCAGAGATAATCGCGCCGGCATGGCCCATGCGGCGTCCCGGAGGCGCGGTTTGTCCGGCGATGAATCCCACCACCGGCTTTTTCATGCGAGCCTTCACATACTCGGCCGCAGTCTCCTCGGCGTTGCCGCCGATTTCCCCAATCATCACCACCACTTCGGTCTGGGGATCTTTGTTGAACAGCTCCAGCGCATCCAGAAAGTTGGTGCCGATGATTGGATCGCCGCCAATGCCAATCGCCGTGGATTGTCCGATTCCGCGCGTCGTGAGCTGATAAACCGCCTCGTAAGTCAGCGTGCCTGAACGCGAGACGATTCCGACGGAGCCTTCGAGATGAATTCGTGCTGGCATAATGCCGATCTTGCATTTGCCTGGCGAAATGATTCCCGGACAGTTAGGTCCGATGAGCCGCGATCGCCGATTCTGGAGGTACTCCCACGCGCGCACCATATCCAGTGTCGGAATGCCTTCAGTAATGCAGACGATGAGTTCTATCTCGGCATCAGCGGCTTCCATAATCGCGTCGGCCGCAAATGGTGGAGGCACAAAAATCACCGAAGCGTCTGCGCCGGTCTTGTCGACCGCGTCCTGGACGCTGTTGAAGATCGGCCAGCCTTCGTGCGTGGTGCCGCCCTTCCCGGGGGTGACTCCGCCGACGATCTTGGTTCCGTACTCAGCGCATGCCTTGGCGTGGAAGGTGCCTTCCCGCCCGGTCAGCCCTTGCACGATGACTCGCGTCGATTTATCTACCAGAATGCTCATTGAATTCTCTCTTCGTAGAAACCGATCACGCGGCTGCCGCAGCCACCACTTTCTCGGCCGCGTCCTTCATGGTATTGGCGACGATAAAGTTCAGTCCCGACTGCTTCAAGATCTCCCGTCCGGCCTCGACGTTTGTCCCTTCCAGACGCAGCACGATGGGCAACTGAATGCGGGTCTTCTGCGCCGCCTCCACTACTCCAGTCGCCAGCGTGTCCACGCGCAGGATTCCGCCGAAAATGTTAATCAGCACCGCCTTCACGTTCTTGTCACTGAGCAGGATCTCGAAGGCATGCGTAACCTGCTCGGAATTGGCGCCGCCACCAACGTCTAGAAAATTTGCCGGCATTCCGCCCGCGTACTTGATGATGTCCATAGTCGCCATCGCGAGTCCGGCACCGTTCACCATGCAACCCACGTTGCCGTCGAGCTTGATGTAGTTCAGGCTGTACTTCGAAGCCTCGACTTCGAGCGGATCTTCCTCGGTGACGTCGCGCAGATCGCGGAGGTCAGCATGCCGGAACATGGCGTTGTCGTCGAAGTTGATCTTCGCGTCGAGCGCGAACAAGCGGCCATCCGTACAACTAATGAATGGATTGATTTCCATCAGGGACGAATCCGTCTCCTGGAATGCACGAAAAAGTCCGGTCATGAAACGCACCGCCTCGTTGATCTGCTGCGGCTTCAGCCCCAACTTGAAAGCCAGTTTGCGCGCTTGGAACGCTTCCAGGCCCATCCCTGGCTCGATGTACTCTTTGAGGATGGCATCGGGATTCTCCGCCGCAACCTGCTCGATTTCCATGCCGCCGGCGGCGGACGCCATGAAAACCGGCCTCGCTTCGACCCGGTCGATCACGATCCCAAGATAGAGTTCCTTCTCGATGGGCAGAGTTTCCTCGATCAGCAAGCGGCGCACCACGCGACCCTCGGGTCCGGTCTGATGCGTCACCAGGGTCATGCCGAGAATCTTCGACGCTAGTTCAGTGGCTTCTTCGACCGATTTTGCGATCTTTACGCCACCACCCTTGCCACGGCCGCCAGCATGGATCTGGGCTTTGACGACAACTCCGCTCGCTCCGGCGTCGAACAGTTTCTTCGCGGCGGCTTCTGCCTGCTCGCACGTTTCTGCCATTTCGCCGCGCGGCACCGCGACCCCATACTTCTTCAGGATCGTCTTGGCCTGATACTCATGAATTTTCATAGCAATTCCAGATTCGCTCTGATTACGGGCAGGGCTTGCTTGCGCTTAGAACCGCGGGCGGCAAACACTTGATTCTATCGAAGGGCTTCGTATACGGCAAACGCGACAGCGCAGCTTGAGCTCTCCAACGCCTTCACATGGTTTCGTTCCGCTTGCGTAGAAATGCCGGCACATCGAGATCGGACTGCTCGAAGTTCGCGATTATGGCGTTGCGCATGGAATCGACGGACATAGACTCGCTCGCGGTTCCTGCGCCAGTGGCGTGCGGCGCCGAGTGCTGCATCACCATGGGCGGCTCGGGGTCATGCTCGGGTTCCGGTTGGGCCTGATCGAAGAAGTCGTCATGGCGCGAAACGTTCTCCCGCGAAATCGCTAAGCCACTGCGTTCTTCCTGCCGGCGGCGTCGGTGATCCGAGTCCTTGAAGCCGGTGGCGATGACCGTGATCTTCACCGAATCTTTCATCTTTTCATCCATCACAGCGCCGAAAATGATGTTGGCGTCTTCGTGCGCGGCACTCTGGATGATGGTGCAGGCTTCTTGAACCTCGGCAAGTTTGAGGGAAGCCGAGCCGGTAATGTTGATGAGAATGCCGCGGGCACCGTCGATAGCTCCGGCTTCGAGCAGCGGGGAGGCAATCGCCTTTTGCGCTGCTTCGGTGGCGCGGCGCGCCCCGTTGGCCGTGGCCGCGCCCATGACGGCGTAGCCCATGCCGGCCATGATGGCTTTTACGTCAGCGAAGTCGCGATTGATGATCCCCGGAATGGTGATGATGTCGGAAATTCCCTGCACGCCGTGCCTTAGAATGTCGTCGGCGATGCGGAACGATTCGAAGAAGCCCGCATCCTGCGCTACCGCCAGCAACTTTTCGTTGGGGATCACGATGGTCGTGTCGACCGACTCCATCAGTTCCGCGATCCCGCGTTCTGCCTGCTGCATGCGGCGTTTGCCTTCAAACGCGAAGGGCTTGGTGACCACAGCGACGGTGAGCGCACCCATCTCGCTCGCCAACGATGCGATGATCGGAGCCGCTCCGGTTCCGGTGCCGCCGCCGAGGCCGGTGGTGACGAAGACCATGTCCGCGCCTTCGAGCGCTTCGATGATTTTGTCGGAGTCCTCGAGCGCGGCTTTGCGTCCGACTTCAGGATTGGCGCCCGCTCCCAAGCCATTGGTGAGTTTGACGCCGAGCTGAATCTTCATGGGCGCGCGCGACATTCGCAGCGCTTGAAGGTCGGTGTTCGCGACCACGAATTCGATGCCTTCCATGCCGGCATCGATCATGCGATTCACGGCGTTGCCGCCGCCTCCACCCACACCGATGACCTTGATCTTGGCGTCGTTGCGGGCCTCTTCATTAAAGCTGATGCGAATGTCATTTTCCTTTTTCATGGCTCACTGCACCTCGCGAGATTTTTCTTTCCGCACCGCTAAACCCAGTAACCACAAAGGGCACGAAGGTACACAAAGGTTTTGCTCTTAGGTTTTCTTTGTGCACCTTTGTGTCCTTTGTGGTTCAAGTTTCTATGCACCCTTCTTTGCGAACAGCCCCATCAATCGCGAACTCCAGCGGGTATCCTGCAAGCCGCGGGCAATGCGCGAACGATGGCCGTAAAAAATCATCCCCAGAACCGTGGCGTACTCCGGCTCCGCCAAGGTAGATGGCATTTTCGCCAGCGCCGTCGGCCAGGATAGACGCAAAGGACGCCGCAATACAGATTCGGCAATATCCATAATCCCCGCCAGCCGCGACGTGCCTCCGCTCAACACGATCCCGCCCACGCAAACATCGAGCATGCCGCTGTGCCGCAAGTTGTCGCGCAGCATTTCGAACAATTCGCGGGCCCGTGGCTCGAGAATCTCTCCAACCATGCGTTGCGAAATCAAGCGTGAAGGCCGATCGCCGACAGAGGGAACCTCGACTTCATTTCCTTCGGGAATCAGGGTCACGATAACATTGCCATAGAGCTTCTTGATCTTCTCCGCCTCAGCCAGCGGAGTACAGAGACCAACTGAAAGGTCGCTGGTGAAGTGATCGCCGCCGATCGGAATCACGGCAGTGTGAATGACGGCGCCCTCTTGAAATACGATCAGGCTGGTTGAGCCGGCACCCAAATCCACCAGGCACACGCCCAGTTCACGCTCATCGGCGCGCAGCACAGCATCAGCACACGCCAGTGGCTCGAAGACGGTGTCATCCACGTGCACCCCTGCGCGATTCACCGCGGTAACAACATTTTGAGTGGCACTCGAACCGGCCGTGACCATGTGCACTCGCACCTCAAGGCGCATCGCCATCATCCCCAGGGGATCGTGCACGCCGCACTGCTCGTCGAGAATGAACTCCTGCGGAAGCAGGTGCAGAATTTCGCGGTCGGCGGGGAGAGGAATCCCGCGGGCCTTGTCCACGGCCAGGCGAATCTCGTCGCGCGCAATTTCGCGCGCGCGCCCGCCCAGGCTGAGCCCGCCGTGGCTATTCACACCGCGAACGTGCGAACCTGCAACTCCCAGCAAGGCGTGTTCGATGGGAGCGCCGCAAACGTCCTCCGCCTGCTCCACCGCTTTCTGGATGGAAGCCACCGCCTTTTCCAGATCGACGATCACACCCTTGCGCGAGCCGCGCGATTCGGAGATTCCGTGTCCGCGGTAACGAAGACCGGAGTCGCTGACCTCCGCCACCAGCACACAGGTCTTGGCGCTGCCTACATCAATCGCGGTCAGAAGATTTTGCTGCTGGTTCGCCATGCCTATGGACGGTCCTCTCCCTTGGCTATTGCTGGACTCGGTTTGCTGCCTGATTTCACGGCCACTGTCCCCGTGGCCGGAGCCGGACCTGAAGAAGTTGTCCCTGATGTGCTCTGAGCTGACGCCCCATGTGAAGCCGGAGTCTGCCCGGCGGGAATCGCAGGAGGGTTAGATTTTGCAACGCTCGTGTTTTGCGGACGCGCCGCGCCTAGTTTTGTTTTCACTGCTACTTTGTGGTGCGCTCTTTTGGCAGCTTTCTTCTTAGCCGCAACTTCGGCTGGTGGCTTCAATGCAGGGATCGCACTCGATTTGGAAATGTTCGCCTCGCGCGTGATCAGCGCGGCTGGCTTCATCCCCGCTGCCAGCGCGGCCTTGGTGGCTGACCGTGAAAGGGGCGCCTGCTTCACCGCCCCCTGTAAATCCGGATTCACGATGATCTGCCGGTCGTAGCGCAGGTCCACCGATTCCAGTTTGTCGAACTGCTGCCGCCACTCGCGCACATGGCTGACGTAAATCTTGTAGCGCTCAAGGTAGTTGGAAGACCCCAGATGGACCAGCACTTCTCCTTGAGGATCGTTGGCCAGCACCTTCACATCCTCGGCGTCGGTAAGATCAACCTCGCTGAGGTCCTGCGAATAGTGCGCCCCGCCTGCGTCCATTTGGCTCACAAGATCGTTATAAATCTTCATGCGGGCGGCACGAGTCGATGGAGGCTCGCCTGGATTCATTCCCAGGATCACAGGGAAGGAATATTTTTTCTTGCCTGCCGCCGGCAGGTCCATGAGCGTGCCTACCGGGTCGATCAGGAAAATCCTGGACCCGACGCGCGCGAACCCCACAGGCGTGCGTTCCTGAATCTCAATCTTCAGGCGGTTGGGAACGAAACGCATGACGCTGGCCGATTCCACCCAGGGAATTTTCTCCAGAGTCTTTTTACGCTCGGTGAGCGGAACGAAGAAAATGTTGCGCCCGATATCGCCACCCATCACCTCCATGATCTGAAAGCGGGTGACGTTCTGGAGGCCGGCAATCTCAATGTCATCGCTGGATTCGATCCGGAAGCGCCAGGAATGTTCGCCGTAGTGGTAAAGCGCCGCAACCGCCGCGCCGCACACGAAGACGGCGCCCAGGGCAAGGACGCCCCAAGTGAGGCCAGTCGCAGCCTTTCTAGGCAAAGAACCCCGGCGAACGGAGACACGCTTCTGTCCGCGCAGGAAGGGCGATTCCTGTTCCACGTCCAAGTCGAGCAGCCGCGCATCGTCCAGTGCGTCGTCGGGCGCCGGGCGCGCAGGCTCGTGGGCCAGTGGATACAACTCTTCCTGCGAGATGGTGGAACCACTTTTTCGCGCCATCAAAACAGGTCAGTTGTCGTCAGTGAATCGCTGAGCGCAATAACTATAACTGCTTTTGGGGAAATGAGGTAGATGAAACTTGGTCCATAGTGAACAAAAATATGGCACGAAAGTGCCGATTGCGTTACATCCATCTGAGAGCGCCAGGTGGCGTCTTGTCTCACCAGCTGGAGCACCATTCGCGGCATTCGCAAAATCATTGCATGAAGCGCCGACCTGATATATGCTCAGGGCCCCTGACAGTGGCTGTCCCCAGCCAGTAAGAGGAGGTAATTGCAGTGCCCTCAAAGTCTCTGGCTTTCCGCCCCATGCTGGCAATCCCCATTCTTGCGCTCCTCTCTCTCATACCCTCCGCCACGGCCCAAAAGGTCTTCACGGTCGCGGGCGGCTATGTTGGAGACGGCAAGCCGGCCACCTCCGCCGCCCTGAATTTTCCCCAATTTGCTGCGTACGACTTACAAGGCAATTTGCTGATTAGCGACAATTGCCGCGTTCGCAAAGTAGACAAAAATGGAATAATTTCGACCATCGCGGGCACCGGAATCTGCGGATTCAGCGGCGACGGGGCACCCGCCACCCGGGCCAAGGTCGCCACTCCAACAGGAATCGCGGTGGATTCGACAGGGAATATTTTCTTCGCCGACAACGGCACCCAACGCATTCGGAAAATTGATCGAGCAGGAATCATTACAACGATTGCGGGCAACGGTAAGGGGAAGTACTGTGGCGATGGAAAACCGGCGGTCAAGGCCTGTCTCAACCTTCCTCAGCAATTAACCATAGGAAACAGCCACGCGGGTGACGTTCTGTACGTCGCTGACTTTTTCAACCAACGAGTTCGGCAGATTGTCCTCCGCACCGGCATAATCACGACCGTGGCCGGCAATGGAACTATCGGATACAGCGGAGACGGCGGCCCGGCAAAGAAGGCGTCGTTGTCTTACCCGTCTGGAGTCGCCGTCTACGACAAGACTCGCACTCTCTGGATTTCTGACACGGACAATGCGGCGATCCGGCAGGTTGACCTCAAAACCGGAATCATCACCACTTTCATTAATGGCAACTTTTGCTCTCCCATCATATTTTGCCAAACGCAAGGGTTGACGACGGACGCGTCTGGAGATCTTCAGGTCGTGGTTTCCAGCGAAGTCCTGGGCGTTTCCGTTCCAGGCCAGGTTGTGACTCTGGAGGCTGGTGGCTTTGGAAACGGGTTCAACGGCGACGGCATTCCGGCGGACACGGCCCTGCTCAACTATCCGAACGACGTCGTTTTGGACCGTGCAGGCAACCTCCTGACAGTGGACACCCTCAACGGCAGAATCCGCAAGGGGAGCGGCTCACAGAAAATCACGACTATCGCCGGCGGATACGTCGGCGACGGAAAACCGGCAACATCCGCAGCCCTAAATTACCCCTTAGGCTTGGCTTTTGACCCCGCAGGCAATTTCTATGTAGCCGACGCAGGGGACAACCGCATCCGCAAAATAACTCCCTCGGGAACAATCTCGACATTTGCGGGCAACGGAATCACCGGCTATTCCGGCGACGGTGGACCGGCGCGGAAGGCGTCTCTTTATTTTCCTGACGGCGTCGCGACGGACGGCAAGGGAGACGTCTTCATCTCAGACTCTTATAACTCTGCAATTCGCAAGGTGGACAAGAGCGGGACGATCACTACATTGGGCACGTTGCCTCCTTACGATATGCCGCAGGCCATGACAACGGATCCGGCTGGGAATTTGTACGTGGCGGATGTTCAAGGTTGCGTGATTTGGAAACTTGCGCCGGACGGCACTCGCAGCATCGTCGCGGGAGTGCAGACTTTCTGTGGATTCAATTCCGACGGAATTCCCGCCACCCAGGCGACCCTAGGAAACCCACTCGGAGTGGCATTTGACCCTGCAGGCAATTTGTACATTGGAGATACGTATAACAACCGAGTCCGGATGGTAGACAAAAGTGGCATTATTCACACAGTCGCGGGCAACGGAGGAGCTTGCGGATTCGGCGGCGATGGAGGAGCCGCAACCAGTGCGATGATCTGTTTTCCCATCGACGTAGCGGTCGACGCTAAGGGGAATTTCTACTTCGTGGACGGTAGCAACGACAGAATTCGTATAGTTAACAGTGCCGGCATTATCGAGACGTTTGCAGGCACTGGGAACCCCTTTTACAACGGCAACGGACTCCCCGCATTGAAGACCAACATGTGTGCGTACTCGGTTGCGGTGAGCCCCACAGGGGAGGTGTACTTAACGGACACTTGCAGCTACCGCGTGAGAAAAGTCCAATAGTTTTATTCAAACCCAGTCAAGCCGCCCGCTTGGCCGCGCTCCCCTTCTTGATCCTCTCCACTTGCTCCAGATGGTTCAGGTCATGCCCGGCAAACATGCGGACGATGTGGGCGATGGTCTCCTTGCCGCGCTCCTGGTGCATGCCGTAGTTTTCCCACAGATTCTTTGGCAGCGACTTCAGCATGGCCAAGTTGGCCTCGCGCAGCACCTGAAAGGTTTTGAGAGAGACCTTGGCGTCGCGCTGCGAATAGCCCAGGGTCTCAGCCCAGACATCCTGGTCAAAAGGCTGGAGCGCGACGCCATTGCTGCCCAGGATCAGACGCATGCGCCAGCCGCCGACTAGTTCCGTATCCGCCAGATGCGCGAGAATTTCCGTGATCGACCACTTCCCTGGTTCCGGCCGCTGCGTCAGCTGCTTCTTGCTCAGGGGCTTGATGAGTCTTTGCAGCTTCTTCGGGGTTTCTCGCTGAACCTGCATTGGGTCTTTGCCATCAATGTAGCCGAGAATGCGATGGATGTATTGCTGAGCGGTTTCCTGCATGAAATCCTCCTGTCGAGAATCGGGACGTTTGATTTTGACGGTCAGCGGCAGAAAAAGAAAGCGAAAAGTTAGAGCAGTTTCATGCTGGCAAGCTTCGTCCCTACGGGGAAAGCTTGCCCCAAAAACAACAGGCGCGTGCCGCGTTAGATGTGGGGTGAGGATGGCAGCGGCACGCGCCCAATCAAATTGATTCCAAGATAGACGTCGAAGCAGTTTGAGTCAAGGTCACTTATCACAATGGTCTGTGACGCGCGAACTTCCAGCGCTAAAGTCCCGAATGGGCTTTCAAATAAGCCTGCGCCCGGCGAACCATATCTTTTTCGCCACGGTAGGCCAGCCCGGCGACGGCGTCTGCCAAAGGAATCCACAGGGCGCGTTTCACTTCAATGCGCATCTCGGGTGCGATCTGATCGATCTCGCCGGACTGGTAGCGGAAAAGGTAAAAGCTGACAATCTTGAAAACCCGCGCCCGGTCTCCCCAGGTGCGCACGTAAACGTACTTGGTGTCACCAAGTTTGGTCACCGGCACGGCGGTCAGCCCAGTCTCTTCTATCACCTCACGGACAGCAGCTTGCTCCGGTTTTTCGCCCGGGTCGACCAAGCCCTTGGGCAACGCGAGTAACATTTTTTGCGATGTTTTCTGCCGCGAACTGGCGGGCACGCCCGCGACACCCTCTTTCTGGGGCTCAATCACAGCTATTTGCCATCCCTCCGGCGTGCGCCGTAGAACCACTCCACCCGCGGAAATCTCGCGCACCATAGCCTTCAAGCTAACAGAAACACAGGAGTTAGTCACCGCCTGGCGGCCGGGCTGGTAACCTCCGTTACGCTGCGGGAGTAATCTGGCGCGGCCACCCCTCGGATGAAACAATTGGCCTTGAGCTGGCATCTTACTTGCTAGGTTCCGGTGGTTGTAACTAAGGAAGACCAGCCGAGCAAAACCGGGATGGAGTGGGGTCCCCGTGAAGAGTCTAGGCAAGATTATTCGTTCGGTGCAGGCCTTTGGGCGCGAGCTCTCGGGGCTTTCCTCGGCTCGGGTGCCGCATTCCGAACACGTGGGCATCGGCCTGGCGCTGGGCGGCGGATTTGCTCGCGGCATCGCTCACGTCGGCGTTCTCAAAGTCCTCGAAGAAGAAAACATCCCCATCCGCTACATTGCGGGAACCAGTGTGGGCGCGCTCATCGGGGCTGCGTATTGCAGCGGAGTCTCGGCTGCGGAGCTGGAACAAGTTGCCTCCCGCGTGCGCTTCAAGCACATCGCCAGCTGGACACTTTCACGCTACGGCTTCGCCAGCAACCAGCGCATGATCGGCTTCCTGAACAAACTACTGAAGGTCAAAACCTTTGAAGAATTACTCATCCCGCTGGCGGTAACGGCGACCGATTTTTCCACCGGCGAGGGCGTGGTTTTTCATTCCGGACCGCTGATCGATCCGGTGCGCGCCAGTTGCTCTTATCCAGGAATGTTCTTACCGGTAAAGATTCGTGGGCGCCATCTGATCGACGGCATGCTGTCGCACACCGTGCCAACCCGCCCCTTGCGTCAAATGGGAGCCGATCGCGTGCTGGCGGTGCATCTTAAAGGCAAATGGACGGACGGCGATGGCCCCCGCCATCTGTTCGATGTGATCGGGCAATGTTTCGCTATCGCCCAGGAGATGAACAGCAGCCAGTGGAAGGAGGCTGCCGACCTGGTGATCGAGCCCGACGTGACCGGCTACAAATACGATGCCTTCGAGCACAGCGCCGCGCTGGTGCGAGCCGGGGAGTTAGCCACCAGGGCAGCCATCCCGGAAATCCTGAATTGGCTGCATCCCGAACCCAAGCGCCAGAAGACGACGCGCGCAACTCAACCAGCCGCAGTCCCAGCCGACTAAAAAGAATCGCGCGACTAGCACGAATCACGTAGGGGCCGATCTCCGACCGTCCAGCCCGAGCAAGCTAGGCAGGTCGCGGCCCAGTGGGCACCGGGGATCCAAACCAAAAGCCAGAAGCTACTTCATCACTCCGCGCTGTGCAATCCCAATGTTATCCCGCGAAGTATTCTTCACCAGATACATCATTTCGTCGGCCTGCCGAATGATGTCGTGAGGGGTTTTGGCATCGTGCGGATAAGTAGCGACGCCCATGGAGGCGCGCACATTCAGATTGAGTCCTTCCTCTTTGCAGAACATGCTGGTGCGCAGGCTGTCACGTAACCGCTTGGCCACTACCAGAGCCGAATCTTTCCCGGTCTGCGGCAACAGCACAACAAATTCGTCGCCGCCATAGCGGAAGGCATAGTCGATCAAGCGCAACTGGGCCTTGATCAGGTACCCTATCTCGGCTAGAAGTTTGCTCCCGATTAAATGTCCGTGAGTGTCATTCACCTGCTTGAAATGATCGAGGTCGATGAACACCACCGTAAACTCGTAACCGAAGCGTGAAGAACGATAGACCTCAGTCTCCAGCGTCTTATAAAGATGCCGCGCGTTGTAAAGCCCGGTGCAATCGTCGGTGATGGTGAGTTCCTGGATCTTTTCGACCGCTCGCGCATTTTCAATCGCGATCGCCGCATAGTCGCACAGAGACTGCAGGAAAAAAATCTCCTGATCCCCGAAGTGATCCATGTCTACGTTCACCAGTTGAATAACCCCGAGCACGCGCAACCGCGAGCTCACGGGGAAACAGACAATCGAACGAGTCTCCCATTTGGTCATCTCATCAATGCGTTTGGCGAACCGCGGATCGGTCATTACATCGGGAACGATCAGGCGCTCGCCGTGCTTGGCCACATGGCCGGCAATCCCCTCCCCCACTTTGAGGCGCAGGTTCTTCAAAGCCTCGGAAGCGGTCCCGACCGCAATGGCGAAGTACAGCTCTTCGCGTTCCTGATCCACCATCAGCAACGACCAGGTGTCGGGTCGGAAATACTCCGCCATCTTTTCCATGATGGTTTGCAGGATGGAGTCAAGATCCAGCGACGAGGTCAGAGCCTTGGCCACATCATGAAAGATGGTCAATTCCTGACTCTGCCGATTGTGATCGGCCTCGGTGGCCCTCGTCATGAACAGCAACCTCGAATCTGGAGCGGGAGTGTCAAAATTATAAGCGTCCTCCCAGAACCCCGGCAAAGAACCATGGTAACCCGAATCCATAAAGATACGTGACCAAGGGGCATCAGAAGCTTGCGCGGAGATAAGTACGTCTCGCCCGTCCGGCCCTGGCTCGGATGTAGGCCGGGTAACAGGGCGCTATTTGCCGACATCCACATTTGCTGACATCCACGGAGAAAAACCGGGTTAGAATGTCTCGATTTGCCGGGATTGAGCCATACTTGGGCCATTTGACTTTGGAGAATTGAAATGACACGCCTGCATCTTACCGCCACCCTCACGCTACTCGCGACATCCCTTCTGCTCCTGACCGGATTCAGCAAAGAGCATCCTTTTTGGTCCCAATGGGGCCGCAACCCGCAACACACGGGCATGGTCGACATTGCCGCCCAACCGCTCAATCACAAACTCGCCAACATTCTGTACGACGAGTTCGTTGACCAGGAAAAAGCCGAGGATTTTGGAGAACTGCTGGGACACTACCAAGCCACTCTCGTCGACGGCAATAGTTTCTACATGGTGAAGAAGGACGGCGCCAAGTATCCAGCGTGTAACCCGCCTGGCGACTGGGTGAACGGAACCATCTGCGGGCCGAATGCCTGGAACAAACTGCAATGGAATGTTGTTCGCTATGACTGGAAGAACGGCCAACCGGTCCCCGTTTGGAAGTTCCACACCGATTGGAAGCCCGAGCCCAATGCCACGAATTTTCCGGCGGGCTTCATCGGCCTGATCGGCTGGGAGCCGGTTTTTCATCCCGCCCTCGCCAATGGATTTCTCTACGTCCCGGGTGCTGCGGGGGCGGTCTGGAAAGTTGACATCACCACTGGCAAAGCAGTATCCCACGTCAAACCATTCGGCAAAGGGATGGATGCGACCAATACCTTCGTTTCGGGCCCGCTTACTCCCGACAGTCAGGGCCGCCTCTATTACAACGTGATCCAACTGAACATCAATGGCAACCCATGGAATCAGAACGACGTGTCCAACGCCTGGCTGGTGAAGGTTACGCCGGGTGACCAGGCTAGCACCGTCGCCTACGCGACCCTTGTGCCCGATGCGCCCCCCGGAACTTCGACCAATTGTCCGGGAACGTTCTTCAATCTGAACGACGGAGGCGCGTCCCTGCCGTGGCCACCAAGCGCCAACGCTGTACCGCCCACTGAGCTATGCGGATCGCAACGTCCCGCGGTGAACGTGGCTCCGGCGGTCGCACCCGATGGGACAATCTATACCGTAAGCATCGCCCATTTCGACAAAATGGTTGCCTATCTCGTCGCCGTGAACCCGGACTTGACGCCAAAGTGGGATTCCACCCTGGGGAATCGGCTGACCGATGGCTGCGGCACAATATTGCCGATCGCCAAAAAGGGCGTAACCAACGAGCCCAATTCCTGCCGCCATGGAACGACGCCCGGTGTCGACCCCACAACCAATGCCAACGGTTCTGCGGACATCTCTGATGATGCATCCTCCACGCCGACCGTGCTTGCTGACCGCTCGGTGCTCTTCGGTGCTACCGACAACTACGACTTCAGCCGCGGACATCTTTTCCATTTCGACGCCAAGGGGAACTATCTCAACTCCTACACCTTCGGCTGGGACTCGACTGCCGGAGCGTACACACACGACGGCACGTTCTCGATCATCATCAAGGACAATCACTATCCTTCGCCGGCGTACTGCTTTTTCCAGAACCCGGTCTGCACTGCGACGCCGCCGGGTCCGTATTTTGTTACGCAGCTTGACGCGAACCTAAACGTTGAGTGGTCCTTCAAAAGCACGACCATCGACAAGAACCATCCCAACGGGTTCGAGTGGTGCGTGAACGCGCCGGTCATCGACTCCAAGGGTCTGGTTTATGTTACTAGCGAGGATGGCCATATCTACTCGCTTCCCCAGGGTCACAAAGGGATCTTCACCAAGCCGCATCAGAAGATCTTCCTGAAAGAAGCGCTGGGCGCGGCCTATACACCGCTGTCTATCGGAGGGGATGGCAAGGTGTACAGTCAGAACGATGGCCGTTTATTCATAGTCGGCCGATAGAAAGAGCAGGCTCCGCTAACCGAACCGGGCTGGCAGTCGTCAAATTTGTCAGCTTTGGGATAAAGATTGCGCGGAGGTTTGTATGACATTTCGAGCTGTCGCTCTCTCTGTTCTGCTTACGCTGTCATCGTTAACGAGCCTTGCCACCGCCGTTCCTGCGGCCGCCGGAGAGTACTCCAAGCACTTCGGCGCGCTGAGTGAATTGTCGGTCGCGGTGGCAGAGGCCATGCCGGCGGAGCAGTATGGTTTCCGCCCTCACCCTGAATCGATGAACTTCGGGGAACTGATTTCGCATATTGCGAATACGAATTACCAGTTCTGTGCGGGTTTGAAGGATTCCGCGCCACCGGCCCTGCCTTCGCCGACCGACAAGAACGGAGTCGTCAAGTTCTTGAGCGATTCCTTCTCCTACTGCTCCAGCGTGATTCCAAGCCTTACTGAGCAGCAGCTCAACCAGCCGCATGATTCTCCCGATGGACGGCTGCTGGGGCGAGAGATCCTGCTCGTCATGTACATTCACGTGGCGCATCATCGTGGGCAGGCTGAAATCTATCTGCGGGATAAAGGCATCCAACCGCCGTCGTACAGGATTTGATTAAGAAAGCTCTTGACTGAGGTGCGGAGAGGATGCAACCCTACGCATCTGCCAGCAATCACTCCAAGCCGACGTGTTAATCCGCGATTTCTCCTGTGGAGAACCATCCTCGCGCGCAGAGTTCTTCTTCCGGCCATTCTTATTGCCGCCTTGCCCGTTCCGGCGGTTCACGCTCAGGCGACAGAACAGAAGAACATGGTGCTTGTTGGCCACAACGATCTCAATGGCCACGGTGATGGTGGCGAGGGGTTGGCAATCCAGCAGCGTCCCGATGGGCGGCGCATCCTCTATGTGGCGCATGAGGCGGAAACAACCTGCTTGAGCATCGTCGAAGTGACTCATCCTGAGGCTCCCGTGCTGCTGAACCAGATTCCATCTCCCGGGCCGGAGGTCACGCGTTGCAATTCGCTAGGTCTTTCGGGAAACGTACTCGTCGTCGCTGACCAGACTTTGAAGGCGGGCCAGGTCCCGGCGGGGATGTGGGTTCTGGACGTTTCGGATCTCGCACAGGTGCAGAAAGCGCGGAGCATGAAGGATCTTGCGCTTTCGTTCTTCGATACCTCGGGGCCAAACTCGCGCGGGGTTCACTGGTTGTGGTTTGTGGATGGAGAGTTCGCCCATCTTTCGAGCGGAACCAGCGACTCTAATCCTGCGAATCAGAAAGATGATCAGTTTTACGTTGTAGTCGACGTGCGCGATCCCCGGCACCCTCGCGAAGTTGCCCGATGGTGGCTTCCCGGAACCCAGAAGATCGATGGCTGCCTTCCGGCGTGCTTGCCGAAGCGGCATCCGATTGACGATGGCTATCGCGTCCACAAGGGGCAGGTTTATCCCGATCGCCGGGATCGTGCCTACATCGGCGACATGGATGGGGGCCAGATCATCCTAGATATCTCGGGGCTGGCTGAGGTTCGAGCTGGACGCGCCAAGAGTTTTTCGCCCCGCCTGGTCAGCCGTCTCCAGTTCTCTCCTCCTTATCCCGCTTGGACCCACACGGTGCAACCGCTGTTTGGGCGCGGCCTGGCGACCGTGTCTGACGAGGCGGTGAAAGATAACTGCGCCGACGCGCCAAAATTAGTCTGGCTGGTAGATATCCGAGAGGAGACGAGCCCGGTCATCATCGGAACTGCGCCGCTTCCGGGAAACGCTGGTGATCTTTGCTCACGCGGAGGGCGGTTCGGCGCTCACAATCTGCATCCCAACTTTCCCAGTTCTACATCAGCGCAGTTGAAGAATACCTTCGTGGGAAGTTTCTTCAATGCCGGAGTTCGGATCTACCGGCTGGTTGATGTGGCGGTTCCGAACGCTCCACCGCAGATCCGGGAGATTGGGTTCTTTGTTCCGGCGGCGCCGCCCGGCAATCCGACTCACACCATCCAGATCAACCACGCGATTGTCGATGAGAAAGGGCTGATCTACGCGACCGACCGCATCAGCGGAGGCATCTACATTTTGAAATACACAGGGTCAGAGCCGCTGGATTAGGGTGGTTCTCGAGAATGACCGCGGTATGAGCGAAATGAATCTCGACGACCGGCGAATCACCAGAATCTCCGTGCAGGAACTCGATCGGCGATGGACGCTGGTCCGAGACCACATGCGTGAGCACAGCCTGGGCGCGCTGGTCATTCAAAACCAACGAGACTTCACCGGGGGATACGTCAAGTGGTTCACCGATATCCCGGCGTACTATCCGCGAACTGTCGTCTTCCACGCCTCGGACCTGATGACTGTGGTCGAGCATGGCGCAGCCGGGCGACGCCGAAGCTTGGACGGGACCGATGCCGATAATCCCGGTGTTGGAGAAGTCATTGCGACCTCGGCATTTCCTTCGGTGCAATACACCCAGACCTATGACGCCGAAGTTGTGTCTGAAGTCTTAGGCCGCGGAGGATATCGCAGGATCGGTTTCGTCGGAGCGGCGGGAATGCCGAACGGATTCGTTTCTCATCTGGCGAAGTCTCTGTCCGGCGCGGAGATTTCCGACGAGACCGAGTTCATTGATCGTGCCAAAGCGATCAAAAGCGAAGAGGAGATCGCTCTGATCAGGAAGGCGGCTGGAATGCAGGACGCCGTCTTCAGCAAAGTGTTGTCCCAAATCAAACCCGGCATGCGCGATACAGAAGTGTCCGCGCTTGCGCAATATGAAGGACAGCTTCTGGGAAGCGAGCAAGGGATTTTTCTCGGCGTGTCCGCAAAACTGGGACAGCCGTCATTCTTCGCCCAAAAACATTTTCAGGGACGCACCATCCAACCTGGGGACCACATTTCCCTGCTCATTGAGAATAACGGTGCGGGCGGGTTTTACACCGAACTCAGCCGGACTATTGTGCTGGGAAAAGCCTCGCAAGAATTGATCGAGGGATTCGAGATCGTCAAAGAAGCACAGGCTCATACTTTGCAGCGATTCAAGCCGGGCGCGTCATGCCGGGAAATATTTCTGGCTCACAACGAATTCATGAAACAAAAGGGTGCGTCCCCCGAATCCCGCGTCTATTCCCATTCGCAGGGATATGACTTGATCGAGCGCCCGTTAATCCGGTCCGACGAGAGCATGAATCTTGAAAAAGGCATGAACATGTCGGTTCATCCTGCCTATGCGACGAGCTCGATGTTCGCACATATTTGCGACAACTATGTGGTGGAAGAAAACGGCGTCAGCGAATGCCTTCACCAGACGCCGAAGAAGATCTTCGAGCTTTAAACAGCGAGAACGCAGCCGTACGTTGATGGCTGTCATCCTGAGCGCAGTGGATGCGGCGCGACGGCATCTTCGCTCAGGATGACAGAGTTCTTTGGCCTAGAAGATCAGCTTCAAGCCCAACTGAATGGCACGATTGCTACCCGATCCTACGACGGGGTTGCCGCCGGCCTGGTCGGGGGTGGCGCAGCCGCAGCCGAACGAACCGGTGGACGAAGGATCGTCAAAGGCGCCCGGACCATAGCCGCTTGTGCCTCCGTAAGGATTGGCGAAGCTGGGATGGTTGAGGATGTTGAAGAACTCGGCCCGGAACTGAGCGGTGAGCCGCTCGGCGAATTTCCAATTTTTCGTCACAGACATATCCAGGTCGCGGAAACCTGCGTCACGGAACATGTTGCGGCGCATGGTGCCGAAAGTGCCGAGAGCGGGAGCCACCATAACCGAGTTGCCCCGTGCGTAGCAACCAAACTGCGTGGTCGTATTGGGGTGTGACGAACACATGCTCCAGTATGCAGCGGTTTGCTGATCGGAGATCACGACCTGGCTTCCGTTGGAGACGTTTTGCGTGCAGTTGCCGGGAAGAGGGCCGGTACAGTAGATGAACGGGTTCTGGTTGGAGGTAAAGTCCGATGGGTTGCCGAAGAAATCCCAGCGGCCGGCGTTCTCGTTGGTGCCATCGATGTTGTCCACGGTGTCGTTCACGGTCCACGGTTGTGCGGTCTGCAGAGTCGTGACGGTATTGATTTGCCAGCCTTCCAGTAGCTGTGCGAATGACTTCTTGCCAGGAATCGCGTAGGTCAGCGAAAGTGTAAAGCGCTGGCGGATGTCGTAATCGCTGCTGGCGTATTCCTTCTCCGGATGGGTGCTGTCCTGGGGCAGGAACTGGTTCTGGTTGGTCGAGGAATCGTCGAGGGCATGAGACCAGGTATACCCGGCAAGGAAAGACAGCCCGTGGGAGAGGCGCTGAGTCAGGGTTGCCTGCAATCCGGCGTAGTTTGACCGGTACTGATTCGACATCATGTTGATGAAGCCGAGGTAGGGAAAGCGTTTGCCGTATGGCAGGACGCCCGTACCCAAAGCCGCTTGGTTGATGTCGCGGATGCCGATCAAGTTCGAGCTGTGGTTGCCGACATAGGCAAGATCGAAGGCGAGGTCTTTGTTAACGGTGTGCTGGATACCGAGGGACCAGGTGCTGATATAGGGAGTTCGGAAATTGCGGTCGATGCCCAGAACATTGCAAGGCTGCGGGTCGGTGGGGACAACGTTACCGTCTCCGCACTCGATCGGCGCGGCGGGGAAGATCGGGTTTCCGCCAACCGATGAACCGTTCCAGTTGAGGTTGGGAATGACCACCGAACTGACGGCGATGTTGCCGCTGCCGGATGTCGTCTTGCCGTTTACGATGATGGGCGCGCCCGTGGGGATTGTGGCGAGACCAATGGTGGTGGCGTTCTGCACGTTTTCCTGCACCAGCAGCGTTTCGAGAGAGATGGTGTCGTACACGATGCCGGCTCCAGCCCGGACGACGGTGGTGCCCTTGCCGGAGATGTCCCAAGCCAGGCCTAATCGGGGCGCGAATTGGGTGTAATCAGGATTGTAGGGAGAACTGATTTGGTGGCCCACCTGCACCAGCCCGAGATTAGGATCGAAGTTGCCGAGCTGATTGTGGTCCTCACGAATGGGTGTCGTGTACTCGTAGCGCAATCCGAGGTTGAGAGTGAAAGTCGGGGCCAAGCGCCAATCATCCTGGACGAAGCCTGAGTACAGCCACTGGGTCTCGTGGCGCTGAGGATTGCCGTAGGTAATCTTTCCGAAGCTTGGAGCGCCAGCCAGCAAGTCTTCCAAAGGCGTTGACATTAGCGTGGTGCAATTAGGTTGGGGGACGCAGAAGGCACCGCCGCCGTTGAAGAAAATCTGCCCTTTGCTCCCGCGATACGAGCCCTCGTTGACGCTGCCGTGGCGAATCTCGCCACCAAACTTGAAGGCGTGCTTGCCGCGTAAATAAGAGACATAATCGCTGGCCTGATAGACGGCGTCAGGTCCTTGAAACTTCGGCCAATTTACTCCGCCGCCCAGCGAGTTAAAGGGGGCGACATTGATCTGCGGCATTCCGAAACGCGCGGGATCGGTTACCCCGGTATTGAGGCCGTATTTGGTCGCGGGCACGTTGTGGTCCTGCGCCAGGTTGGCCTTGTTGTCGTAGAGGTAGCCGAACCGGGCTTCATTTACCCACTGAGAATTCGGGGTCCAGGTCCAATTGCCTCCGCCGGTGATGGGCTTCTGGCTTTGGGTGGAAAGCCACTGCGGTTGGAGAAAGGCCTGGTCTTGGGCGACCTCGGAGTCGCGGCCCCAGAAAACCATACCATTGAAAGTGTGGCGGTCGTTCATGTGGTAATCGATCTTTCCGAGGACGCTGTCGGAGCTGTTCACGTTGGGAAAGCCGATGGTCACGCTTCCTGATTGCCCGGCGTTGGCGGGATACAACGGCAACAAGCCCAGGCTCTGCTGACTTAATTTCGCGATTCCGTTTTTTGCCAGATCGGCCTTCGCGTCCGGAATGCTGGTGCTTGGATCCCCGATAGACGCCGTCGTCGGAGCGGTCACAACGAACGAATTGCCAACGGAGTAACGCTGCCCTTCGTAGCCTACGAAGTAGAAGAGCTTGTCCTTGATGATCGGGCCGCCCCCGGTGGCGCCGAACTGCTTGAAGTCGAGTGGCACCTTCGGCTGCGACACCGGGTTGAAGTAGTTGCGCGCATCGAACGAGTCGCTGCGGCCGAAGGCGTAAGCGGTGCCATGAATGGAATTGGTGCCTGACTTCAAACCCACGGTGATGGTGACGCCGGGCTTCCAACCGTACTCCGCTTTCGGGTTGATCTGGGTATTGAATTCCTGAATGGCGTCAATCGGGATGACGGTCACGGCATCACCCACCAGACCGGGGGCGTTGATGACGCTCAGCGCGGAGAAAGGTTCGTCGTTAGTCATGCCGTCCACAATGTAGGCATTGGATTCGGGTCGAACCCCGTTGGCGCTCTGGTCCCATCCTCCACCTCCGGGATAAATCATTACGCCCGGGCGCAGGGTGAGCAGTTTCTGGTAGTCGCGGCCGTTCAGGGGCAGATCATTGATGGTTTGATTGTCGATGGTTCCGCCCAGGATGGCGCTGGTAGTATCCACCAGCGGGACCGCTTCGCTCACCTGGACAACCTCGGAAATCTCGCCGGCGGGAAGTACCAGGTCGATCCGAACGTCGTTGCCGACCTCCAAGCCGATGTTCAGGCGCTCGATTGACTTGAAACCCCTGGCTTCGGCACGGACCTTATACGCGCCGGGAAGCAGATTGGGAGCAAAGTATTGGCCCGCCTCATCGGTGGTCAAGCTGCGGGTGATGCCTCTTTGCAGATCGGTGACGGCCACCGTAGCACCCACGACTGCCGCTCCCGTTTGGTCCGTAACGCTTCCCAGGATCCGCCCGGCATTGCCCTGTGCGAACATCGAAAGAGATAGCAGAGGGATGCAAAGACCCGCACCCAGCACTCGAATCGCTTTACTTACGCTGACCCGAACCGACCGGCTGACCGCTGTAAGAGACTCCATGCTGCCTCCCGTCGCTGCTGATACATGAACATGTTCACAATTCCAACGAGTTGAACTCCTAACCGGGCCAATGTCAAGCATTTTCGCACAAGACCGGTCGGGCAATTACGGAAGATCGCTCTTGGGAACCCGCGGAATCACCCGGCCTACTCCCTGGTTTCTGGCTGGATGCAAAAGTGGAACGAAATCGACCTCCGGCTCGCCGGACTGCTATGGAAGATGGTACAACTTTCGGGGGCAGCTTAGGAGCCCATCGTATGACCAATTCGGGACTATAGCTCGATGACCAACCTGCTTATTGTTCTGGCAATGCCATCCGCGACCGTTGCGCAATACGAGTCCCGGCTGCGGACGTCGTTTCCGCAGCTGACCATCCATGTGGTCGATCATCACAGCAAAGTCGGTCCGTACATCGGTAGCGCGGACATCTTGATGACTTTCGCTCCAATGATCACCGACCAGGTGGTGCGAGAGGGCGTCAACCTGAAGTGGATTCAGGCGCTCGGGACCGGCGTGGATAACCTGATCGATTTGCCTTCATTGCGAACCGACGTGATTGTCACCAACGTTCATGGTGTGCATGGAGCTCCGATGTCCGAAGCTGCAATTATGGCGATGCTCGCCTTAAGCCGAGATCTGCCTCGCGTCGTGCGAAATCAGGATCGTCATGTTTGGGAACGCTGGCCCGCTCGGCTCCTCGACGGTAAGAAGTTGGGCATTCTCGGCGTTGGAGTCATTGCCGAAGCGCTTGCTCCCAAGTGCAAGGCGCTGGGGATGACCGTGATCGGCATCAGTTCCCTCCCTCGAACGGTTCCTGGTTTTGATCGAGTGTACGGACGGGATGAATTGGTCTCCGCGGTTCGCGATCTGGACTATCTGGTCGCGCTCACGCCCTATTCTCCGACGACGCGCCACATCGTGAATGCGGCGGTTTTTTTGGCTATGAAGTCGACCAGCTATTTCATCAATCTGGCTCGCGGCGGCGTGGTTGACGAGGACGCATTGATCAACGCTCTGGAAAAAGGCCTTCTCGCCGGAGCAGCGCTTGACGTTTTCAACCGCGAGCCTCTTCCGGGAGATCACCCGTTTTGGGCGATGAAGAACGTGATTGTCACGCCCCATCTCGGAGGCTTCTATGACGGATACGCCGATCGCGCTCTGCCGGTCGTGGAGGAGAATCTCCGCAGGTTTCTCGCCGGAGATACGATGAAGATGATCAACGTTGTAAGGCGGTGACCGAGTAGCGCCGCCGTCCCGGCGCTACCAGAACTGCAGGGAGGGTATTTAACCATGGCAGATGACGGCTTCAGGCGGGACCTGCACCACGTGAGGAGCCTTGGAACATCCCGGCGTGAGTTTCTGAAAACGGTCGCCATAGTCGGCTCCGGCGCGATGCTGTCGGCGAGTAGATTGATTGCGGAGGATCACTTACCAACCGGCGGCGCCAAGCCGAACCGCATTGATGTGCATCACCACATCCTGCCGCCGCCGTACATGTTGCGAGCGCGCGAGCGGATTCTAGCAATTTCCGATCGGGATCACTCCGCGCTGCTGAACTGGACCCCGGCCCGGGCGATTGAAGAGATGGACAAGAACGGCATCAGCACGGCAATCACTTCGCTGGGACTTCCCGGCGTCTGGTTCGGAGGCGCGAAGGCTGCGCGCAGCCTGGCGCGAGCCTGCAACGAATATTCGGCGCAGATGGTGCGGGACCATCCGGGCCGATTCGGATTGTTTGCGGCTCTGCCATTGCCTGATCGGGAAGGCAGCCTGCGGGAAATCGCTTATGCGATGGACGAGCTCAAGGCCGATGGTGTAGGGCTGGTGAGCAGTTATGACAGTAAGTGGCCCGGCGATCCCACGTTCGCGCCGGTGTTCGAGGAGTTAAATCGCCGCAAGGCTGTAGTGTTTATTCATCCTGCCGTACCCGACTGCTGCGGACGCCTGATGCCCGGCATTCCCGCGTCGACCATTGAATTCCTTTTTGACACGACACGGGCGATCACCAGCCTTCTGGTCAGCGGAACCTTTTCGCGATTTCCCGACCTTCGCTTCATCTTTTGCCATGCCGGTGGAGCCATGCCAGTGCTCGCCGCCCGCACCGGCGCATTTGTTCAGCGCCACAGGGAAATCGCCGACCGCGTGCCCAATGGCGTCCCTTATGAGCTGAAAAAGCTTTATTACGACATTGCCAATTCGACCAACTCCTCGTCCATGGCCGCATTGATGAATCTGGTTCCAACGTCCCAGATGCTGTTTGGGAGCGACTTTCCGTACGTGCCCGCCGCTGTCACCGCCAACGGGTTGGATCATTTCGGACTTTCTGTGAACGATCTCCAGGCAACGAACCGGGAGAACGCGGCACGATTGTTTCCTCGGCTAAGCTTGACAACCAACCGGACCGGGATACACTGACTCTCGGAAAAATGTACATGTTCATTTTTGTGGAACTCGCAGAAGCGGAGAATGCAACGCCATGAACAACAACAACACTCCAGCCAGATTAGTCGCCTGCTTTGCTGTCTCGCTTGCTCTGACCCTCGCCGGATCCGCACAGGACATGCCGCCCGGGCCAACCGGCTACCACTTGTTGAAGACGATTCCTGTCGGTGGGACCGAAGGCTGGGACTACGTCACCATGGACAGCGAAGCCCGGCGTCTCTACATCGGGCGGGACGATCACATTGACGTGGTCGATGTGGACGCTGGAACCGTCGTGGGCAAGATTAGTGGCCTGTCGCACACCCATGGCATGGTGCTCGCGCCTGACCTCGGCCGAGGATTCACTTCCGACGGCGAGTCGAACACTTCCACCATCGTCGATCTAAAAACCTTGAAGAAAATCGGCTCGGTCAATACAGGTAAAGACCCAGATTCCTTTGTCTACGACGAAGTCACCAAACGCGTTTTCATCATGAATAGCGCTGGCGGCGATGTGACCGCCATCAACGCGCCTGATGGGACCGTAGCCGGAACCATTGCCCTCGATGGCCAACCGGAAGCTGGCGTGGCGGATGGCCGTGGCAAGGTTTTCGTCAACATCACCGACAAAGATCAGATCGTCGAGTTCGATGCGCGGACGCTGAAGATCCTTCATCGCTGGCCGCTCGCGCCGGGAGAAGGCCCGTCCGGGCTAGCAATCGACCGGAAGAATCGCCGTCTCTTTTCTGTCTGCGACAACCAGAAGATGGTGGTGATGGATGCGGACACCGGCAAAGTGATCGCCACGCTGAGCGTTGGCGCGGGCACCGATGCCAGCCTCTTTGATCCGGACACGGGCAATGCATTCGCCTCAGCCGGCGGCTCAGCAACTCTCACCGTTATTCACGAGGATTCGCCCGATCAGTTCCGCGTGGTGGACAATGTTGCGACGCAATCAGGAGCTCGGACCATGACTCTCGACACCAAAACTCACAAGGTTCTTCTGGTCACTGCAAGGCACGGCCATGGCGCGACGCACGCGCTGGTGCTGCCCAATACATTCGTGGTCTTGGTTGTCGGCAAGTGAATTGCTGCTGACAGCGACATCCTTTCGCGGGTACGACGGAAGCAGGATTCAGAAAAACCAGTGGTCAGTTATCAGTTCTCAGTTTGTTCATCGCGACTTCAGGTTGGGCTGCAGGCCGTGAAGTTGCAGTTCGAGCTGGCGTCTCAATTCAGCCAATCCCTGGCGTGGGTGCGGACTCGCGCCGGCAATCCACCAGCGGATCGCACCCGATGAGATGAAGAATATCTGACGCGCGACGATCGCCGCTTTTTCTTTGGAGCGGATGCGCCGCTCCTTTTGGGCGGTCCGTACCGCTTTTTCAATTCCCAAGATCAAACGCCCACGAATTTCCTGGAACGCCGCCGCCTGTTTTCCCTCCGAATAAAATGTCAGTTCCTGCAGGAGTATTCGGGAGAGCGCAGGGTGCTTGCTGAAATATTCATAGTGCGGCTTGTAAATATCCAGGAGTTGGTCGAGCAGGTGGTGATGCTTCTCCGCTGCCCGGAGCGCCTCGTCCGTAACGGCGGCAAGTTCCTCGTTGAAGATGAGAAAAACGAGGTCGCGCTTATCCTGCGCATAATTGAAGAGAGTTCCCAAACCAACGTGGGCGCGCCTGGCGATCTGGCGAAGTGTCGCGGAGTCGTATCCGTGCCGGGAAAAAAGCTCCCGCGCGGCCGCGCGAATGCGCTGGCGTTTCTCCAGCTTGTTTTGTTCCCTTAGCCCAAGCTCTGAAGGCAGAACATTCATGGCTCCAACTTACCATGAACCTATGATCAGCGTGACAGCGGTTCGCCGACTTCCCGGAGCTGGTACGGCGATTCTTTTTCAGTAATCTTGACAAGGTTACTGAACATGTTCCAAAGTGTACGTGTTCATGTATTTGCTCTTGGGTGAGCTGCCGCCGTGCGGTGATCCCCGCCGTCCCGGTCGAATGAATTCGGACCATGCATGAATTTCAATTGGCGCTCCGCAAAGGCGAGGTCGCGCACGCCTACATCCGCGCAGGAGAAGCGATGACTCAGACTCGGCGCGTGGCCTTGATTACCGGTGCTGCCACCGGCATCGGACGCGCGACCGCGATAGCGTTGGCGGCAGCCGGTTTTGATGTAGCCGTGAACTACAGTCGCAGCGAACCCGCGGCGCGCGAGACCTGCAACCTGGCAGAGCAAGAAGGAGCAAAAACTCTGCTGCTCCGCTGCGACGTCAGCGACGATTCCTGCGTGCGAAAAATGCTTACAGCCGTCGAGCAGGAATTCGGTCGTCTCGACGCACTGGTAAATAACGCCGGCACTACCACCGAAGTCAAGCCGCAGGATTTCGAGGCATTGACCGCGGAGGAATGGGATCGTGTCTTCGCGGTGAATGTCCGTGGAGTTTTTCAGGTCACGCGGGCAGCCGTGCAGATGTTGAAGAAAGCCGGGGGAAGCGTGGTCAATACAGCAAGCATCGTGGGACTGCGCCCTGGTCCACAGCCCTTGCCTTACGCCGCCAGCAAAGCTGCGGTCGTGAGTCTTACCAAACTTCTGGCGCTCAATCTGGGCCCAGAGATTCGCGTCAACGCGGTTGCGCCGGGCTGGATGGAGGGCGAATGGATGGAGCGAATGCTCAAGGACAAGTACACCGATCTGATGGCTCGCCGCGCCAAGAATACTCCGCTGCGACGCTGTGTCACCGCGAACGATGTGGCCGAAGTGATTGTGAATCTGATAACCAGCAATCGTCTGGTTAACGGCGAAGTGGTGGTGGTCGACGGGGGCTATTCAGCCACGACTTAGGATGAGGCAGAGGCGAATGCTGGAAGGCGTAGTGCCATTTCCGCCCGAATTTGCTCGCCGCTATCGCGAGCGCGGTTATTGGTCAGACAAGTCGTTGGCGGAGGAATTCCGTGTTGTTTTCGAGCGCTATGCAGATCGGGTTGCGCTGATCGATCGCGAGCGATCCATCACCTATGCCGAGCTCGATCGCCTTTCCGGCAACCTTGCCCTGAATCTTCTGGACCTCGGATTGAAGACCTTGGACCGGGTGGTGGTGCAGTTGCCCAACGTTTCCGAGTTTGTTGTTCTCTACTTTGCCCTTCAGAAGATTGGTTGTATTCCGATTGCTGCTCTACCGAGCCATCGCTACGCGGAAATCAGCCAGTTCGTGGAGCTATCCGGCGCCACGGCATGCGTCGTCCCCGAGCAGCAACGCGATTTTGACTACGCTCAAATGATCAACCGCATCCGCAGGGAAGTTCCGGGGTTGAAGCATGCGGTCATTCTGGGCGCCCCGCGGCAAGGCTTCAGTTCACTTTCCGAGTTGATTGCCCGGCCTGCGGCACTGCCAGCTTCGCGGCTATCCGAAATACGCATTGATGCAACCGACCCTGCCGTCTTTCAGCTTTCCGGCGGCACCACCGGCATTCCCAAGCTGATTCCCCGCACCCATAACGACTACGCGTACAATTCAAAGGCCGCGGCCGCGGTGTGTGGAATCAACCAGGACTCGGTCGCGTTGGTTGTCCTGCCCATCGCGCACAATCTGCCGCTGGCTTGTCCTGGTATTCAGGGATTCTTGTTTCATGGCGGCAAAGCGGTCATCAGCGCCAGCACCAAGCCGGAAGATATGTGTGCGTTGATCCAAAAACATCACGTCACCCATCTGAAGGTAGTTCCGGCTCTTCTAATTCGATTGCTGAACGATCCGGCCCTGGCGCGCTACGATCTGTGTTCGCTGAAAGTCATCCAAAGTGGCGGCCAGAGCCTCCAGCCGGAGACTCGGCTGCTGGCGAACAAACTTATTCCCAACGCCTTTGTGCAGGAAAACTTTGGCATGTCCGAAGGTCTGCTAATGTTTGTGCGCCTCGATGATCCCGAGGATGTTTGCCTGGAGACCGTGGGCCGTCCAATTTCTCCGGATGATGAGGTGCGCATTCTCGACGACGACGGTAATGACGTGCCGGTTGGGGAAGTGGGCGAACTCTGCTGCCGGGGCCCGTACACGCTGCGCGGCTACTTTGGAGTGCCAGAGTACAACGCCTGGGTCTTCACCGCTGACGGCTTCTATCGCTCGGGAGATCTGATGCGGCAGCATGCCTCTGGCAACTACATCGTTGAGGGACGAAAGAAGGACCTGATCAACCGAGGCGGAGAAAAGATTAGTGCTGAAGAAATCGAGAACCTCATTCTATCGCACCCCTCGGTAAAAAATGTTGCGTGTATCCCAGTTCCAGACCCTGACCTCGGCGAGCGCATGTGCGCCTGCGTCTTGCTGCGCGACGGAGCCAACTTGAGCTTTGAGGAGTTGAAAAGGTTTCTGCTGGGCAGGGAAATCGCCAAATACAAGCTCCCGGAGCGTCTGGAAGTTTTGCCGGACTTCCCATTGTCAACTTTCGGAAAGGTTTCCAAGAAGAAACTAGTGGGGATGATTTCGCAAAAGATGGCTGCAGAAAAACCGGAGAGCAGTACATACAGGTAAGGTCGTTGGCACGTAAACTGACATCTCATGAAAATCATTGACGTTCATTGCTATCCCAATACCAAGGAATGGATTGCCTGCCAGCAGCCCTATGTCGATGCGCTGGCGAAGTATTGGAACCGGTCGTGGACGGCCAAGACCGAGGACGAGGTGGTCAAGGATTTCTCCGATGCCGGCATCGAAGCCATTCTCGTGGCCCTGGATCTCGAAACCACTGTCGGCACTCCTCCGTGCTCGAACGACTTCGTGTCGGCAATGCAGAAACGCCATCCGGAGCGGATCATTCAGGCTTGGGCCGCCGTGGACCCTTTCAAGGGCCAGCAAGCCATCGGCGAGGCCACGCACGCCATCCAGGAATTGCACATGTTGGGGTTTCACTTCCATCCGATCATTGGGCATTTCGCGGTGAATGACCGGCGCATCTATCCACTGTTTGAAGTGATTAACGAGTTGAATGTGCCGGTATTGATTGACGTTGGAACTACGGGAATGGGAGCCGGCATGCCGGGCGGCATGGGCGCGAAACTCCGGCACGCTCACCCATCGGCGATTGATGAACTGGCCGCTGACTTTCCCAATCTCACGATTGTCGCGGCGCATCCGGGTTGGCCCTGGGTGGATGAGATGACCGCCGTCGCCCTGCACAAGGGCAATGTGTTCTGGGAAGTATCCGGCTGGGCCCCGAAGTATTTTCCGCCGCAATTGAAGATCGACATTCGCGGGCGCTTAAAAGACAAAATCATGTTTGGCAGCGACTATCCCAGCATTCCTCATGCGCGCCTGCTGCGGGAGTGGGATCAACTGGGCTATCCCGATGATGTCATGGAGCGCGTGTTCCATCTGAACGCAGAGCGAGTCCTCGGGATCTAGCTACAGGAGCAGCCTTACAGTTTCAGCAGTCGCGCCGCGTTCCCCCCGAGAATCATCTTGCGCTGCGCACTCGCCAGATCAACCTGCTCAAGAAACTGCACAGGCCGGTCATAACCCATGGTGAAACAGTAGTCGCTGCCTAGCATGATGCGCTCTGCTCCGACTGCCTTGATGACGAATTCTATAACCGCTTTCGAGTGGGTGATGGTGTCATACGTGAAGCGCGTGAGATAGGTGCTCGGCGCCTGTGGCAGACTCTTGAGCTCCGGGCGGGTGCGCCAGCCTTGATCAATCCGGCCAATCAAGATAGGGAGAACTCCGCCCGCGTGCGGCAGCCCAATCTGAAGCTTGGGGTGACGATCCAGCACGCCGCCGAAGATCAGGTGGCAGGCGGCAACGGCGGTGTCCACTGGATTGCCGATGAGGTTCCCAAGAAAAAAATTCTTCAGGCGGTCGCCGCCAAGCGGCTCGACGGGGTGCAGGAAGATAGGCAGATCGAGAGCTTCAATGCGCGCCAGGATCGGCTCGAACAAAGGGTCGTCGAGCTCATGGCTGGCAATGTTTGTGCCCAGATAAACGCCGCGCATGCCGGGCATCTTGCTGGCCCGGTTGAGCTCATCGAGAGCACGGTCAGGATAGAGCATCGGAAGCGTAAGAAAGCTCACCAACCGGGTGGGATGCGCCTGGTGCGCGGCGGCTGCTGCATCGTTCCATGCCCGGGCGAGTTTGCTGGAAAGCTCCGCGTCTCCCCAATACAGCATGGGGGCGGTCAATGAGATCGCCTGCACCGCAACTCCCTGCTGGTCCATGTCGGCGATGCGTGCTTTCACGTCGATGAAACTAGGTGATAGCGGCCCGTTGCTGGCGGCGGGAGTTTTGATGAACCAGCCTTTGTCGGTCATGTGCCAGGAGGCGTCGAATCGTTTGCCATCGTTGGCGACGAGGTCAAGGTAAGCCTCAGGAAAATAATGGGCGTGAATGTCGATCACCGGGCCGTCAGAGCTCAAAGCAACCGACCCTTGTTTCTGAGTAAGCGCGGCGCCAGTCCCGCCCATCGCGGCCACTGCCGCGGTTGCAAGTCCCGTTTTCAGCACCTGCCTACGCGACACAGGTTCGCTGACGAGTCCCGATCGAATTGACATCTTCTCCCCCGCACGGGCGAGGACGCCCGTGCCTACACTACCAATTATTTATCGCCACTGGAAAATTCGAAGGCGTCGTGCTCGCTGCTGGAGACTTCGACTCCGGTTCCCGCCGATTGCACGTCGCCGCTCACCACGTGCAGACGATTGCCGATGACGCCCACCGCCAGTCCATGACGCGATACCGGCATCGGAGGCATTTCCGTCCAGGTGTTGCTTGCGGGATCGTAAGCTTCCACGGCGCGGAAAGTGGCCATCATATGAGGATCTTGATATTCACCACCCGCGACGTAGATGCGACCGCCATAGACGCCGGCTCCAAGTGCGCTGCGGGCAATCGGCATTCGCGAGCGTGGACCACTCCATTGGTCCGTGGCTGGATCATATTCTTCGACCACAGAAATGTCGGATGCGTAACCGATAAACGCCGCCCCGACCCGCCCGCCGATCACATAAATCCTTCCGTTGACGACGCCAATCGCGGCATGGTTGCGCGGAGTCGGCATCGCGCTTCGCTCGCGCCAGGTATTCGCCGCGGGATCGTATTCCTCAACTGTTCCCACGGACATGTGAGGATGCGTCGGAAAAATAGCAGTTTCTTTCGACCCCGGAATCAGGCTGGCGCCGCCGATCACGTAGATCTTATCGTTCACAACGGCAGCCAGTGCTGAGCCGCGCTTGCTCGGCATGGGCGCCAAAGCCTTCCAAGTGTCGGCCGTGGGATCGTATTCCCATGCGTTGTTGATCGGCGTCCAAGCCGGGGGGCCCGACTCCGGCGGCACGAATCCGCCGAACGCATAAATCTTGCCGTGATATTCGGTGAAGGCTACATGGTGCGACGGCAGCGCCATCGGCTTCTTCTTCGTCCAGTTATTGGTGGCGGGATCGTACTCGTAGACCATGCCGACCGGCTTCCACACTGGCTCGAGGCCCGCGAAAACATACATCTTGCCTCCTGCAGCCGCGCCCGATATTTCCTCGGCAGGCTGCGGAAATGGCGCAAGCTTTACCCACTTGCCCTGCGCATAAGAGGCAGGTATCGCCAAGGTCGCGCCCACAATCACCGCGGCGAACCGCAGGCGAGCCAGTCTGTTTGGCCTAGACATCGTCTTCCCTTTCCTAAAAGGACGGAAACTCAAACCTGCCTCCGTGCAATGGAGGGCAGATATTCAAGGCTCACGGGCCGATTACCAAATCACCTTCAGAGCGACCTGAATCTGCCTCGAAGTGGTTGACGTGGTGTCCAGCAGGCCCGGGGTCAGGCCCCCGGTACTTCCATCCCCATTGAATATCTGGTTGTTGGCGGTCGGCGGATTGAAGTTGGCACGATTGAGAACGTTGAAAGCTTCCACCCGAAACTGAATGTTGAACAGTTCGGAGATGCTTTCAATCCGGTTGTTCTTGAACAGGGAAAGGTCGAAGTTGACCAAGCCCGGGCCCACGATGCTATTGCGTCCGCCGTTGCCCAGCAGGTTCGCGCAAGTGCCGGCGACCGACGCACCAGAAAACGGAGCGCATCGCGCAGCGATGTCTGGAGTCGCAAGCGGAAGCGTAAAGCAATTCAAGTTCAGGTAGTTGAGGCCGCCATGGACCGGGTTGCAGCCTTTCACGATGTCAGGAAAATCGTATGGGTCGGTGCTGTTGATCCCGAGCGGGTCTGGGGCAATGGTAGCGGTGAATGGCTGGCCTGTGCTCGCCTGGAAGATCCCGCCAAACTCCCATCCGCTTGCCGCCCAGCCGAGGCCAATAGGAAGGCCTTTGGGGCTCGGAATCTCCCAGGTGTAGCTCACGACGACATTGTGCGTCTGGTTGAAGTCGGAAGGTCCGCGTCGAATCCGGGAGTCGAAAAAGAACTGGCTGGACAAGCCATTCCGGAATTGATCGCCATCGGTAGAGCCTGAGGCAGTGTCAATGGTTCTCCCCCAGGTGTAGGAAACCTGCCCCGACAGGCCATGACTGAATCTCTTTTGAACTTGGACCTGCAGAGCGTGATACACGGCGTCGGAGTCCCAAAGCGTCGCGGGTACGCGACCAAAGTTCGGGTTGATTGTCGTCGTCGGGGATCCGGGGATCGGCCAGAGGTAGCCTTCAGGAGTCTTTGCGATCGGCAGCACGATCGAGGAATCATCTGTCTGCATCAGGTTGTGCACGGAACGCGAGCCTACATAGGCGATCATCCCTGTAGTGTTGGCCGCCAGCGACCGCTGGATGTTCAGGTTCCACTGCATTACGTAATTGCGTTTAGGATGTTGCTCGATGAAAGCGGCGCGCTGCGACGTCGGAAGGTTCGCGAGGATTGGGTACGCCGCGTTCGGATTCGCGGAGACGGCTCCGAACGATCCAGTCGGAGCCGTTCCATTCACCGACGCGTAGAAAGGCACAGTTCCGTCGATCGTGTGCCGCAGGTTCGCGGGAAAAATCTGTACATCGAACATTCCGAACCCGCCGCGCACTGCGGTCTTGGCATCGCGGAACGGATCCCAGGAAAAACCGACTCGGGGTTCAAAATTACGAAGCGTAGGATTTGCGAACAAGGGCGAGCGCACCACCACGGCGGGGGCAGTCAGACTCGGCAGGCTGGCCAGCCTGCCGCTGGTTTCTGAAGGCACGGTGGCCATCTCATAGCGCAACCCCAGATTCAGCGTCAGATTGGAGCGCAGGTGCATATCGTCCTGCAGGTAAGCGCCAAAAAGCGTCTCTCGCATCCGTCTTCGCGACACTATGCCGGGCGCGTCGGCGATAAGCGTCAAGGCGTCGGTGGGGTTGGCATTGTTGTTGGTGAGAAAGTCTGCAAGGGAACTAAACTCGAAGTCTCCACCCGGTTGCGAGGGCGTGGATTGATTGTCGATGATTCGCTCCACATTTGCGCCGAACTTCAGGCTGTGGATTCCCTTGGTGAAAAACACGTTGTCATAGATTTGCCACGAGTTCCAGTTGTACTCCGCCGGCGCCTGGGTGCTCACGCCGCCAGTGAAAAACGTGAGTCCGGGCACACCGATGAACCCCACCGTGTCTCCCGGCACATATCCGAGACTAGTGTCCGCCGCCAGGGGATTGATCGCCTGGCTGCCGGAGGGAGCGGCTGCAAACTCGCGGTGATAACCCAGGCGAAAGGAATTCATCAGTGAGGATTGGAACACGTGGTTCTCCTCCAGGCTAACCAATTGCCGTCTGGTCTTAGTGAAAATAAGTTTGTTGTTGAATTCGTCGTTCTGCGAGGACGGCGAATTGTCGTACATGTAGCTGCCCGCCAGGCTATCGTGGTCCGAGAACTTATGATCAACCCGCGTCGTGAAGTAGTTTTCCGTAGTGATCGCGGATCCGGAAAAGCTGTAGATTCCCGTGTCGCCGGAGACTGGGCCGTTGGGGAGGGGATAGAAAGCCAGATAGGGTTTAACGAAGGGATCCACTGTGACGTTTCCAGTGCTCAACTGTCCACTGCGGGCGGCGAGCGAGGGCACGTTGTCGACCATGCTCAAACCGAGCGACTGTCGCAGCCCTTCGTAGTCACCAAAAATAAATGTCTTATCCTTCCGGATAGGGCCTCCCGCCGAAACTCCGAACTGATTGCGCCGGAAAGGGGCAATCGTGGGCGGGTCGAAGTAGTTGCGAGCATCGAGTGCGCTGTTGCGCAGGAACTCATACGCGCTGCCATGAAAATGGTTTGTGCCCGAGCGGTTGATGCCGCTAATAACACCGCCCGAAGTCCGCCCGTATTCTGCGGGCTGATTGACGGTCAACACGTTGAACTCCGCGACTGCATCCGCTCCCAGGTTGCCGCCCAGAATGCTGCCGGGCGCCTGATTGGTGTAGTCGTTGATGCTGATCCCGTTCAGCAGGTAATTGTTCTGTTGGGGCCGTCCGCCGGTGATCGACAGCTCGACTCCGAATCCCCGGCCCAGACGGTCGGTGCTGGAGACGGGCGCCATAATGCGAATAGCTGAAACGCCGGGTTGAAGCGTCGCCAAATCCGTCCAAGAGCGTCCGTTGAGCGGCAATTCTACGATGGTTTTCGAATCCTCAACTCCGCTGATCGTCGAGGACGCTAGCTGCAGGTCCGAAGACACGGCAGTGACCTCTACCGTTTCATTGATGGTTCCCACTTTCATCGTGAAATTGAGGGCTTGCTGGGCACCGACGGTTAGCGTGATGCCGTTCTGCACGGAGGTTTCAAATCCCGGCGCGGAAACTCTGGCCTCATAATCTCCCGGCAAGAGGTTGGGCGCGCTGAAAATACCCTGCGTGTTCGTCGTGATCGTCGTGCTGACGCCGGTTGCGAGATTCTTGATGGTGACCTTGGCGTTGGCGATGGCGGCAGCTGAGCTGTCGGTGACCCTGCCGGAAATGGTTCCCCCGACGACTTGTCCATGAAGACTGCTGGGGGAAAGAACGCTCAACAACAACGCCAGTACCGCGGCAACGCAGACTGCAGATTTCGTTAGGTTCATTCTGGACGCCATTGTGCGACCTCCCGAAGAATTGCGCGCTAGACAATCGGACTGAGTTGCTTCCGTAGATTCTGCGGACATTGATTCTGTGGATTTCCTTGCGGACCCAAAGTATAGAACAGAAAACCATGCCTGCAACAAGAAAATGAACGCGTTCTATATTTCGACAACCTCATGACCCCACCTGTCGTCGTGTCATGACCCAGCCACAGAATCGATCTCTTCCAGCCGCCGCTTTTTCGGCTCGACTCCGAAACGAAGGACGACGAAGATCTGCACGATCAAAAGCCCGATCAGGAAACTGAGAACGCCGCGCACTTCGTAGGCCCTGAACAGAGCGACGACTATGAAGGGCGTTAGAATGGTCGCCCCACGCCCGAAGGTGTTGCAGATTCCCGATGCCCGCATGCGAACCTCAGTCGGGAACAGTTCTGGAATGTAAATCGCAAAAAGAACCGCGACCAGGATGTAGATCGGGATCATCAGCAGGAAACCTACGATTATCAACTGCACGGGATCCTTAACAAAGGGATAAACACTGCCGATGACAATCGTCAGCAGTGACGCTCCGATGATAGTCGGCTTGCGGCCCCACGAGTCCGCAGTGAAGGCACCGAGTGCGGTCCCAAGCGGCGCACCCAGGGAGATGATGAGAGAAGAGCCGAGTGACGACGCAATGCTGCGTCCCTCCTGAACAAAGAATGTCGGCAGCCAGGTAACGAATCCGAAGATCAGCGTGTTGACCACGATCAAAGTGGTGGCGCCCACGAACATACGCGGCAACAGGATAGGGCTGAGCAGCGAACCGAGGCCGCGCGAATGCATCACAGGCGAAGAGGACGCCGGTTCCCGCAGGGGCGCGTGGTGAATTGACACCTCGCGTTCGATCGCACGAAGAATCGCATCCGCCTCTTTCGTCCGCCCGACCGATTCCAACCAACGTGGCGACTCCGGCAGCGCCTTTCGCAAGTACCAGACGGCCATCGCTCCCAGCCCGCCAAGCACGAACATGGCTCGCCACCCAAAACGCGGAATGATGAGCGTGCCGAGAAGTCCCGTGGCCGGCAGTCCGCTCACTACGAAGACCGAGACAATGCCTAGCCACTTCCCGCGCGCCTGCGGAGGAACAAACTCGGTCATGGTCGCGTATCCAACCACATTCTCCGCGCCCAGCCCCACTCCCATGATGAACCGCAGCAAGATCAGGATCAGCATCGAAGGAGCGAAAGCGGCGGCTATGGACGCCAAGCCAAAAATTGCGAGGTTCGCCTGATAAGTGAATCGCCGTCCGTATCGGTCCCCGAGAAAACCGGTGAAGAATGCGCCCAGCATCATTCCCAGAAATGTGACGGAGACGAACTCAGCGTTTTGGCCCAGCGTCGAAAAGCCGCTCTTGAGCGTCGCACCGAGGACAGCGCCGGCCACGTAGATGTCAAAGCCATCGAAAAACATTCCAATGCCGATCAGCCACAGGATTCGGCGGTGGAACGACGAAATCGGAAGCCGGTCGAGACGTGCGCCCGCGTTTACCGTGGACGCCAGTTCATTTCTCCCGGGCAAGCACGGTCATGCTGCCCACGGTCAAAGCATCGATAGCGAGGCGGCAATTCTGGCTGAAGTTGTTCTGCTGTGCGGTTTGGAAAAATTCCTTGCAGCGCCGCGTCGCGGTCGGATCCAGTCGAAGAATGCGCTCGACCAAAGCATCGGCCTCGGCGGCCAGACGATCCGCCGGACAAATTTGTGAGATAAGACCGATCTGCAAAGCCTGCTGCGGAGCGATGGGATCGCCGAACAGTACAAGAGGGAACGTAAAGCGCGGCAACGCATATTCGCCCAGATAGGCCATGATGGCGGACGGAGGAAGGCCGGAGCGCATTTCGGGAAACTTCAAGCTGGCGTGCTCCGCGACCAGGACGAAGTCACACAGGATCGCGACCCCAAAGCCGAAGCCAAAGGCGTCGCCCTGCACCTCCGCAACGCTGATCAAAGGCGAAAGTCGCAACGAACGCTTGACCTCGATGATGCGAGCAGCTTCGCTGCGGATGGTCTCGAGGTCACGGCCCGCGCGCTCCCGCCCGGTGCAGAAGACCTTGCCGCGGGCCCGTATGCGCAATACGCGTGCGCGGGGGCGGGACGCTTCTTCCCGCAGCGTGGCCAAGATCGTGTCGAACATCGCGCCGGTGACCTGGTTGCCGTGGTCGGCGTTGTCCAGCGTAAAGGTCAGAACATCTTCTGTCCGCTCGATCACGAGGCCGGGGACTGCGGGATCAGACAAATGGCGAGGTTTTTCAGGCGACACGCCGCCAACGGTATACAAGATGCCTAAGGCCTGTCAACAACTGCCACGACTTTGCGCGACACGACAGGGCAGTAAGGAGGAAAACCAGTTGGTAGTTGCTGGTTCCCGGTTCTCAGTTTGTTTCTTTGAAGGTGTCAGCGATATAGAATAAACGTCGCACTGCATTTTGCGCGAGGGACTTATGAATCAGCCTTGGAAGACCGACCGGTGGTTTACATCCTACTTAAATTTTGAGCCGGAGGCGCGTGCCGACGTTCACTTCCCGCCCAAGATTCAGTTTCACGACGTCTCCCTGCGCGATGGCGAGCAGCAGACCGGCCTGGTTTTCAGCGCGGATGAAAAGATCCGCATTGCGGAGAAATTGAATGAAGTCGGCATTCACCGCATCGAGGCCGGCATGCCAGCCGTATCTCCTGAAGACGAAAAGGCGGTCCGCGCGATTGCACGCCGCGGCATGCAGGCGAAGATTTTCGGCTTCTCGCGCTGCATCGTCGACGAGATCAAGCGTATTGCCGACACCGGGGTTGACGGCGTCGTGATCGAGATTCCCACCAGCGAGCACCTGCTGAAACAAGCCTACCGTTGGCCGGTTGAAAAAGCGATCGAACTCTCCGTCAGCGCAACCCGTTGTGCGCACGAAAATGGGCTGTACACCGTATTCTTCACCATCGACGGCACGAGAACTGACTTCGAGTGGTATCTCCGTCTGGTGGAAACCGTCGCCAGGGAAGGTCACATGGATTCGCTGGCAGTGGTGGATACCTTCGGTTCCCTTATGCCGAGCGCCGTTCCGTCCTACGTCCGCCGCATCAAACAACGCATCAACGTTCCACTCGAAATCCACTTCCACGACGATTACGGTTGCGGCACCGCCAACACCCTGCTGGCGCTGGCGAACGGCGCGGAGGTGGCCCACACGACGGTGACCTCGATCGGCGAACGCGCTGGCAACGTCGGCTACGAAGAACTGGCCCTGGCGTTGCTGACCTGCTACGGCGTTGACACCGGCCTCAAGCACGAGAAGATGTGCGAACTCTCACGACTGATTCGCGAAATCGGCAAGATTTCGATTCCCAGCAACCGCCCGGTCGTGGGCGACCTACTGTTCCAGATTGAGAGCGGAATTATCGCAACCTGGTTTCTGAACTGCGGCGAAGAGCACGTTCTGGAATGCTTCCCCTATCACTGGAGGCTGGTCGGCCAGCGCGCTGCCGGCGTGGTTCTCGGAAAGAACAGCGGCCTCGATTCCATGCGCCACTGGCTGCAACGAACGGGTCTAGAGGTCAGCGAAGACGACATCCCGCTGCTGCTTGCTGACGTTAAGCAGCGCTCATACGAATTGGGCGGACTGCTGAGGGAAAGCGATTTCCGGGAACTGGCGCAGAAATATGTGGCCAACCGGGCGGCCGTCTAGAGCGAACCGATATCAGTCTTTGAGTTTTCGCAGATTCGCGTCACATTTCGCGAGTTGCTGGTTAATCTGAGAGACTTGGTCGTGGCCGAACGCATCCAAGGCGATTGTAGGGTTCGGTTTCTCCCGCCAGATATCCAGGGCCTGTTCATACCAGGACCGGGCTACGCGCCAGTACCCCATCTTTTCTAAAGGGGAAACCGCGCTCTCCGCGCGGGCCACATACGCCAGCCCGAGTTCCGAATACGACATACTCAGCCCTGTGGCATCCCAGAGGTCTTTCGAAACGCCCGCCCCATGGAAAGTCGCAACCGCTTCACGAATGGGCGGCATGGCTTGGGCGATCTTACCCTGACGGAGCAGAATCTCCCCCAAGCTGAGATCGCCGAACCCAACATTCGCCGTCGCCATGCGGTTGCTGGGGTCAGCGGATGCCAATTCTTTCATGATCTCTAGCCCGCGGCGATTCAACTCCAGGGCCCCCGACAAATCGCCCTTCTGTTCCAGTACTTCGGCCGATGTATCGTAGGCTTCCCCCACATATTCGCGAAGGGTTGCATTGGTTGGATTGGCCTCTGACAATTGTTTAATCATGCCCAATGACTTTGCCGACATTGCGACCGCCTGATCGACCTGGCCGGTTTGCGCCAGCATTTTTGCCACGCCGATGTAGTCGGCGATGAAATTGGCTCGGAAAAATACATTGGCCTGAGGATCGTCTGCAATCGGTTCGATGGTTGATGCAGCTTGGCGGTAGTT
>Ga0210410_10000544_pt1 | contig 40912 bp, 33 predicted proteins | sample IncBWC4MmetaG_FD_161058 | JGI IMG/M metagenome (GOLD analysis project Ga0210410, IMG submission 161058) | Forest soil microbial communities from Barre Woods Harvard Forest LTER site, Petersham, Massachusetts, United States - Inc-BW-C-4-M | ecosystem: Environmental > Terrestrial > Soil >...
ATCTTCGTGATCGGATTTGCCTTGTTGACGACGATGACCATGTTGTTCTGCCAGCCGACCACATCGTAGGAGCCCGTCAGAATGGTGATCCCAGTCGGAGCGTTACCTTTCAACCGCTGGTAGGAGAGATAGTCATAAAAGCTGGGTTCATGCGTGATGGCGATGTCGGCCAAGCCGAGATAAAGACAAGGTATGGCGTCTGCCGCAGTTTCCAGGTCGTACTGGATCGTGATGCCGGGCTGATATTTATTGAAGGCATCCTTCCACCAGCCACCAAGCGGTGAGTCCCCGATATAGTTGTTGCCGCAGAGTCGCAGCGTACCGACCGGCTTGCCCTGCGGAGCGTAGTCGGGCAAGGCACTCAGGTCGAATTTTCGGGTGTAGGCAGGGTTTGCCGCGATAGCCGCCATCCGCGCCTTGCGCTCGAGTGCAGATCCTTCGGGATACTTCTTCGATTCTGCGTTGGGTTGATACTTGTCACTCATCTGCGCGTAGCCGGTTGCGCAGAGCATACTGAGCGTCACGGTTGCTGCTGCTGTTGCGAGTGTGCGGTAGCGTGTCATCGTGGATATTCCTCTGGGGTCACGGCAATAATGCGAGAACGTTTGAGAACATGCCCAAGCAAGGGTCACCGTCTCAGATGAAGATCTGCGAAATTTCAGATAGAAGATCGTTCATTCAAGCTTGTTCTGTTGCTCCTGAGCTGTCGTCGGACTCAGGGGGAGAAAGTCGCCCTGGTTCTGCACCAGTGCCTGTCCTTCCCGGCTTAGGATGAAGCGGAGGAATTCCTTGACCTTTGGGTCGACGGGCTTATCTTTGCCCTGGTTAATATAGATGTAGACCCCTCGTGCAAGTGGATACTTGGATGAAGTGACGGTCTCTCTTGTCAAAGGCACGGCGGCTCCAGGACCAGCAAGCGGCAGCGCCTTGATCTCTGGGTCGGCATAACTGAGGGTCGAGATCGCGAGACCGTCCAGATCGTGTTTCAACGCATCGACAATCTGTTGCGCCGCCGGGTACGCCGATCCATCGTGGCGCGTCTTGTCTTTGAACTCGCGCACAATCTCCCAGTTCCAGCAGTCCTTCGTGCCTTGTATCGCCTGTTGGAGAAAAGCGCCGGTACCGGTCTGATCGTCGTATAGGAAGGCGTGAATCCGCTTATTTCTCCAGACACCTTCCGCCCCCGCGATAGCCCATGTGACAGGCTCCTTCGGGTTGGCGGGGCAACCGAGAATCGTGGCGAGCTGAGACATGCTCAGCTGATGCACAGGATTACTCCGAGATACAAAGACCGCAAGCGCGGGAGTCTTGCCTTCGGCAAGCAGGCTGCCGTTCATCACTTGAATGCCCAGCGGCTTGACGCGGAAGACCCATTCGAAGCCGATAACCTCGTTGACAGTGGCAGGCCTGCCCATGAGCGACAGGTCGGATGTGCTGGTGATGATGCCTGCCATACTCGTAGCGGTGCCAAGCAATGTGTCCTGGAACGTGATCTCGGGATGATAGCCGCGGAAGGCCTGTTCCCACGCCGTCATTGTGCTGCGCATGGCTTCATCGCCCCAGCTGCGGATGGTGCCAGTCTTGATCGGAACCGGCGAGTAGGCGGGCAGCACTGTTTCCTGAGCGGCGCTGACTCCGCAGGCCCCGGATGTCAGCAATATTCCCAGACAACTTCGTAATGCGTAACGGATCATCAATTGAGCTTCTCCCGTTCTCGTCTCGCAGCCTCAGGTTGCATGGGCAGGTACTTTCCATTGCGCACAATATCCTTCTGACCCTCTTGGCTGAGAATGTAAAGAAGAAACTCCTTGACCTTCGGATCTACAGGCTGGCCAGGCTTACGGTCGATCTCCGCAGGGATAATCCGCCCAAGCGGATACTGCCGGTCGATCAGCGTGTCTTTGGTTGCAGCATAGTACGGTTCTGCGGCGGTGCGTGCAAGCGCCAACGGCTTGACCGAATTGTCCTTCAAATAACGGACGTTCGATAACGCCACGCCGTATGGGTCATTGGCCAGGTCATCGAGAATCTGCTGGCCGCTGTCGTAGATTGTTCCATCGGCCCGGTGGATGTGCGCGTATTGCTTCATTCCGCAGCGCCAGCGATGACTATCGTGCAGCGCGGCGTGCTCAACAAAAGTAGAGAAGACATCCGACTCGTGCCAGCCATAGAGGTGGATGGGCTTGTCCGCCCACTTACCTCTAAGCCCAAGCTGGCCCCACGTTTCGATGTTCGCCGCTTTGCCTCCATCGTGCCAGGCGAAGATCGCATCAATCTGATCAAGGGTCATCTGCGAGAGAGGGTTTTGATTGTTAACGAAGACTCCGATCGCAAAGTCAAAGTTCCGCACGTCGAGACTGCCGGTGGCAATCTCGATGCCGAGCGGAGGATAGTGCTTTGCCTGTTGGAACGCGGCCGTTTCAAACGGATATATCTCCTGGCCAAGGATGGCGATGTCGCCTTTGCCGGTGTATAGCGCACCCATTGCCGAAGCAGTACCGTACATGTTGTATTCAAACTTCACGCCCGGTTGATATTTTGCAAATCCGTCTTCCCAGGACTTAACCAGCATTCCCATGAAGTCGAGGATGGGAGCTCCGTGCCCCCATAGCCGAATGGTTCCGGAGACAACCTGTTGAGGCTCGTAGTGTGGCAGACCATTGATTGCGCGATCTTCCGGGCTGATGGTTTGAACCTGGGCGTTTTCGGAGAGTGCGACGGTTGGCCCGGCCTCCTGTCCAAATGCCGCGACGATCGCGAACACGATAAAAGCTAGGTAAAGGGAGATCACGACCACATAAGCCGAACTCTTTGAATAACGTCCACCAGCTTGCATGGGGCTCCCGAGATTGATTGGTTACGAATCGACTTGGGCGGCAAAGACCGATAGAAATGCTTGCTGGCGCGGATGAAGAACGCATTGAGACATTATGAATTCTTGTTTACTGAATGCATTGATCTAGATCATCACTGATCGCTTCCACGACGACCTGTGCGTTAGAACCTTCGTCTCGGCGACTTTAGAAGCGTCCTAGCTGGCGATCACCCGCTTAGTGCGTTGAGTGCGCAAATGCCTGTGACGTCCGCGAGTAGGCTCCTCCTTCTCGCTATTGGTGAACAACTCTTAATTAACTTTTAAGACGAACTTCATAGACGAACCATAGGGTTCTCATGGCAGATGGGGCTCAGCCTAGGGAGGCATTTGAAAAGACAGGAAAGCAAAATTCGCGACGAAATGCGGTACGGATCTTTTCGAGGAAAAGCCTCTGCGATTTCACGACCGTCCGCAAGGACATCTCAGATGAATGCAGTCTCTCGCAGTCTACTTGCGGTCACTTTGGTTGCCGCCGCTGTAGCCGGACCTGCGCAAACCCCGGATATTGGAACGGCGCAAGCGAACGATGCGCTCACTCTAGTCGCGCGTATCCCGGTTCAAGATATGACCGGGACATGGGACCATCTGACCGTGGATTCAGTAACAAAACGCCTGTTCGCTTCGGCTCAAGAAGACAATCAGGTTCGCGTCTTCGATCTTGCGGCACGTAAACCTCTCTACACAATTAGCGGTGGATTCAATCGCCCGCAGGGTCTCTATTATGTTCCGGACACGGAAGCCCTGGCGGTCACTAACGGCCGCGATGGTTCGCTGCGTTCCTTCAATGGCAAGACCTACGAGCCCATCAAGATTCTGCCGCTTACTCTGGGCGCAGACATGATGGATATGGATCCACAGACGAAATACCTCTACGTCGACCACGGCGGTATTGACTCGAATCGCGGACCGGGCGCGCTCGCCGTTGTCGACAGCAAGACCTGGGAGAAAGTTGGCGAGGTTCCCACGGAATACCGACCCGGATCTCTCGAAGTCGAAAAGCGTGGAAATCGTCTCTTTGTTACCCTGCCCGGCTTGAGTCAAGTGGCCGTCATCGACCGCACAAAGGGCCAGATCTTTGCGAGGTTTCAGCTCTCGACTCCCGCACAGCCCGTTGCCCTGACCCTCGACGAGACCGGACACCGCCTCTTCGTGGGAAACCGTAAACCTCCTTCCTTCAATGTGCTCGACCTTGATACCGGGAGACTCATCGCAACCCTCGACACCATCGACGGTATCGAGGGGATGTACTTCGATGTTCATCTTCACCGCATCTACCTCACCGCACTCGACGGCTACGTTCAGGTGATTCAGCAGATCGACACCAATCACTATAAGCCGATCGCTCGTTTTTTCACGGGGCACCATGCCGGCACATCGCAGTTCGTTCCAAGCATGAATCTACTCTGTGTAGCAGTCCCGCCTGTAGAAGGCCAGGCTGCGGAAATTTGGCTCTTCCAACCGAAGCCCTAATGCTTGAAGAGGAATTCTGATGACCAAGCGCCTGCTGCAGGTCGTATTCGTAGTCGCTGGGTCGGCGTTCTGGCAGTGCTCTATTCAGCTTCACGGCCAGGAGGTTTCGTCGACCGCCACCATCCCGGCTTATCAACCTCAACCCATCACTGGGGGACCGATTCGTAGCTGGGGTCACGTTTTTCTGAAAAAGGTAATGATCAGTTGGGAACTTGGTTTTCAAAAGTACCATCCTGACGTTGCGTTCTCTGACAATCTGGTCAGCAGTGCCGCGGCAACGGGCGCATTGTTCACCAACACCGCCGATCTTGGCATTGTCGGGCGTGAGATTCGCCCGCTCGAAGTCGCCGGCTATAGCCGCGTGATGAAGCACAAACCATTCCCGCTGGAGGTGATGACTGGAAGCTACGCCAACGCCGATAAGAGCGTTGCACTTGGTATTTTCGTTCATAAAAGTAATCCACTCACCCACCTTACCTTTGCGCAATTGGACGCGATCTTCGGCAGTGAGCATCTGTACGGAAAAAACGAGAACATTCGTACCTGGGGGCAACTCGGTTTGACTGGCGCATGGGCCAGTCGCCCCATCAACGTCTACATGGGCGAGCTCGATGCGGCGCCGGCGTTCTACTTTTCCCAGAGAGTGATGCGCGGGTCGATGCTTTGGAATGAACATCTCCACCACCTCGATGATGTCACTCGACCGGACGGTACTGTCTACGAAACCCAGCAACGCATAGTCGATCTCTTGGCCAAGGACGAAACCGGCATCGCACTATCCGGAGCAGGCTCACGCAATCCTGATACCAAGCTCGTTCCGATCTCCATCGGCGATGGCGGTCCTTACGTCGACGCCACGCCGACAACCGTCGAAGAACGGACCTATCCGCTGGCCCGCTCTGTGTGGATCTATACCAATCAGGCTCCGGGTCATCCACTTGATCCTCGAGTCCGTGAGTTTCTTCGATTCATCTTCAGTCGCGAAGGTCAAGAGCTAGTCCGTAAGGAGGGGGACTACCTTCCACTAACGCCCGAACTCGCCGCTGCCCAGCTAAAAAGGCTTGAATAACGAATCCTTGCTGGACGCGCGTCCCACTTCGTCGCGATTCGTCCAGTCGTCTGCATCCTTCTAACCCCAGTTCGAAACGAGAGACCGTGTCGCACTATTCAGCCCAACTTCCGGATCCTACCGTCAAGCAGCCTTTTTATAGAACGCTGTATGCGCGTGTCCTCGTAGGTATCGTGGCAGGCGTGCTGGCAGGCTTCTTCTTTCCGACGTTTGCGCAATCCATGAAGCCCTTCGGCGATGGGTTCATCAAGCTCATACGGATGATGATCGCGCCCATCATCTTCCTGAGTGTCGTTGTCGGCATCGCCAACATCGGTGACACCCGGAAGCTGGGTAGAGTAGGAATCAAAGCTCTCGTCTACTTCGAGGTAGTAACGACGCTGGCACTCGTTATCGGCCTGGGAGTGGCGACGTTATTCCAACCCGGCCGCGGCATGAACGTTGATCCTCACACGCTGGACGCTAAGTCCATTAGCCAATATGCCGGTGTGGGCAAGGAGCTGGGAGGTGTCGACTACCTCCTCAATATCATTCCCGATAGCTTCGTCAATGCGTTTGCCAAGGGTGAGATTCTTCAGGTGTTGCTACTCGCCATCCTGGTTGGCCTGGCTCTCGTCAGTCTCGACAAGGACAAGACCCTCACCCGTCTTGCCGATTCGGTCTCTCATGTAGCATTCAAGGTCATTGCCTTCATCATGGAGTTCGCTCCTATTGGAGCTTTCGGAGCTATGGCTTTTACCATCGGCCGATACGGTCTCGGCACGTTGCTTTCGCTGGGCAAACTAATGCTTTGCGTCTATCTCACCAGTGTTCTGTTCGTCTTTGTGGTTCTTGGGCTGATTGCCTTTTGTCACGGCTTCAGTTTGTGGAAGTTTCTCCGCTATATTCGCGAAGAACTTCTTATTGTGCTCGGCACATCATCGTCGGAGTCGGTATTGCCGCGCATGATCGTGAAGATGGAACGTCTCGGCTGTTCAAAATCTGTTGTCGGTCTTGTCATTCCATCCGGCTACTCCTTCAACCTCGACGGGACTTCGATCTATCTCACAATTGCAGCACTCTTTATCGCGCAGGCGACCAATACTCACCTGACGTTCCGGCAGGAGCTCTTCGTTCTGATCGTCCTGATGTTGAACTCCAAAGGCGCCGCCGCGGTCACGGGAGGTGGTTTCATCACTCTGGCCGCAACGCTTTCCGCACTCGGAACGATCCCTGTCGCAGGCATTTCGCTTCTGCTTGGCGTTGACCGTTTTATGTCAGAGATGCGTTCGCTCACAAATCTCGTTGGCAACGGCGTCGCAACGATTGTCGTCGCTAAGTGGGAAGGTGAGTTCGACAGTGCTGTCGCCCGGCGCATGCTCGATGGCGAGGGTTGGACCGACAATGAAGCTGAGGCGATCGTTAGCGTCGCGGAGCCTGCCCGACCCAAAATCTTAGGGGCCTCGCTGCCATGATGGCCAATCGGTGCGGGTCTATAGTCGCCGCGGCACTTATCCTGCTTGCGGCAAGCACGGTCATCCGCGCGCAGACGCTGGAACCACAGCAGGAGCTGGGTGGTTCAATTCGCATCGTCGGTACCGACACGATGAAGGAATTGATGGACCGATGGATCGCGGGCTTCACTGCTGTCCACCCTGGGGTTCGCATAGAACTTACAGCGAAGGGTGCGCTCACCGCAGCTCCCGCACTTTCCGACGGCTCGGCAAACCTCGCGACACTCGGCCGTGAATTTACACCGAGTGAGATTGCCGGTTTCCACGCCCAAAGGCATTACGATCCCACCGGCATTCGCGTCGCCATTGGTAGCTACGATATCTCCGGTAAGACCGTCGCACTCGCCTTCTTCGTCAATCAAAGCAACCCCATAACGAGGTTAAACTTTCAGCAATTGGATGCCATCTACTGCAATTCACTCCTCCGGAAAGCACCCCATCCGATTACGAAATGGGGGGAACTTGGGCTCACCGGGGAGTGGGCGGGCCGCGATATTCATCCAGTTGGCGTCAACTTCCCCGACGGCATTTCGAACTTCATCAGGCTACGGGTTTGTAAGGGAGGCGACCTCCGCCAGGGCATTCGAGAGGAGCATACGGGCGGACCCATCAACGTCCTCGACCGCATCGTCACGGACGTCACTGCGGATCCCGCGTCTATCGGATACGCCGGCTTCGCCAAGCTCAAACCGGGATCTAAACTCATCGCAATCTCAGAAGATGGCGGTCCCTATCTCGAAGGCACGCGTGCCGAAGTAGAGACCGCCCGATACCCCCTGTCGCGCTATATCTACATTTTCATCGACCGTGCTCCAGGGAGGCCCCTTCCACCGCTGGAACGAGAATTCCTTCGTTACGTCATCAGTCCGGCGGGTCAGGCACTCGTCGGATCAGACAACATCTACATGCCTTTGCCGCTCTCCATTGCCGCAAGTCAACAGGAAGAACTTCGCTAAGTCGAGTGCGAACTCTTCAAGGAAGAAAATATGCTCCGCCTCGCTGCGCTCGCATTTTCGTTCTTCTTCACCATCCCGCCCCTGCTGGCTCAGGAGGAGCCAATCCGTACGGAGAGTCTCAAGTCGCTGGCCGACTCGTCGCTGCCTAACTTCGTTCCTGGGCCGCCCATTGCTGGCCGCGTCTCCAGCTTCGGCACCGACACCATGGACAACCTAATGAAGCTCTGGATCTCAGGATTTCAGGAGCAACAGCCGAAAGTCGTCATCGATTTGCAGTCGAAGGCTTCGATGTCCGTACCCGCTGCCCTCACTGCGGGCACCGCGCAACTCGCTCCGCTCTCGCGCGAGTTGAACCCGTCAGAAATCGACGCCTTTCGCGCCAGACATGGCTACGTCCCAACTGAGATCGCCGTTGCGCTGGGCAGTTATCGAACCCCTACGCGTACGGTCGCACTCACCTTTTACGTGAATGATGCGAATCCGATTGTGAAACTCGATCTCGATCAGCTCGACGCCATCTGGTGCACCACGCTCCGCCGCGGGGGTAAGAGACAGATTACCGAGTGGGGCCAGCTTGGGCTCACCGGCGACTGGTCCCATCGACCCATTGACCTTGTCGGCGTTCTGCCGCCCGACGGCGTGCCCAACTTCATTACCCGGCGAGTCTGCAACGGCGGTCTGCTTCGCGACGGCATCTACGAAGAAAAAAATGGCGAGCCCACATCTGTCCTCACTCGAATCGTCCAGGACGTCGCCAAGGATCCCAACGGGATCGGCTACGCAGGTTTCCATAATCGTCAGCCAGGCACGCACCCGATTCAAATTGCAGATACCGTCGCAGGTCCCTTCTATGGAGGCACATTTGATGAGGTTCGATCGACGGTCTACCCTTTGACCCGCTTCATCTACATCTACCTTGACCGTCCTCCTGGCAGGCCTCTCGACCCGCCAATCCGGAAGTTCCTCAGCTATATCCTCTCGCTGGACGGTCAACGTAAGGTCGAAGAGGAGGGCATCTTCATGCCGCTCCCGCCTAGAATCGCAGCGCAGCAGCGCGCCAAGCTCGAATAGTTCGAACACGCAGTCTACACACTCACCAAGGAGAAAGTCGTGAACGCTCTCACCCGCATCGCCATTGTCGCAGTCGTGACCGCTCTACTTCCCCTGTCCGTTCTGGCGCAGAAAACGAAGGCAGAATCCGACGCCGAGGCCAGTGCACTACAGGCTGCTCGCGCCAAAAGCGTATTGCGGAAAGGTGCCGAGGTACACTATCCGCCGGACCGTTTCGACCTTTCAGATCTTCCGCACTACAAGCCCGAGCAACAGGTCTCCGGAACGATCCGTCAGTGGGGATCCAATTACCTCAGCGACTCTCCGCTCGCCGGGTATCTTGAAAGCACCTTCCAGAAGTTTCAGCCGAACGTAAAATTTGCTGATCATCTCCGCACCTCCGAGCACGCCATCACCTCGCTGGTGTTCAACGTGGCCGACATCGGCATCATGGGTCGCCAGATCATGTGGGATGAGCGCCTTGCCTTCCAGCGGGAGTTCGACTATCAACCCACCAGCATCGTCGGTATGACAGGATCCTACGATGTCTCCGGATGGAACCCGCCCATCGGCATATTCGTCAACGCCAAAAATCCCCTTGCGCACCTGTCCATGTCGCAGCTCGACGGCATCTTCGGTGACGTTCGTACTGGTGCCTACGATGGGCTTATCTGGAATACGAAGGTTGCTCGCGGTGCCGATAAGAACATTCGCACCTGGGGGCAGCTCGGTCTTACCGGCGAGTGGGCCGACAAGCCTATCCACGTCCTCGGCTACAACCTTGAGTTCCACTTCACCGAGGAGATCGAAACCCGCGCCTTTGGGGGCGTAACCAGCAAGTTTAACGGAGGCCTCATCGAATACTCGAACGACACCAACCCCGACGGCACTCTCAAGATCGCTGGACAGACCATGATTCAGGATGTGGCGAAAGATCCCTACGCCATCGCCTACGTCGCCGGGGGCACCCTCTGGCAAACGCCCGCTGTGAAGGTCCTTCCCATTGCCATTGATGATCGCGGTCCCTACTACGACCTCACGATGGACAATATCCGAAACCGCACCTACCCTTTCTACGCAGACATCTTCTTCTGGGTGAACCGCGATCCCAAGAAACCTCTCGATCCAAAACTCCGGGAGTATCTGCGCTTCATCCTCTCGCAGGAGGGCCAGGCCCAGATGGTGCGTGACGGAAAATATCTTCCGCTAACGAAGCAGGTAATTGAAGAGGAGCGAAAAAAGCTCGACTGAGCGTTGCAAATCGCGTTCTCAGGATCGGGCCCGATAAACGGCTCCGATCCTTTTTTGCGTTCTGCATGAGATAAGTCGCAACCTCACGTGAGGTTCCCTTAGCTGCCCCAACAATTCAAAGGCAATAAACCCGACTCACAAATGCTCTCCACATTTAGAAAAGAGACGCAAGTCTGCCCTGCAAGCCAATGAACGAGAATTCACGAATGGTTCAGCGTATCCTCATTTCGCAAAACTAAACCTTATCTGCGCCCAAACACCGCCCCGTGCTGTTCCGATAAAAGGAACTTGATATGACACAAAACGGGCGAGACTACAGCTTCTGAGGTAAGGCCAATGTTGCTACTTCGCTTTGCGTATACAGCGCTTCTGCTGACAACTTCGCTGATCGCGTCCGCGCAAATAGCCCAGCAAGCCATTCCCGACGAGGACCGAAGTAAACTCCCGGATTACCCCGCGCAGGCACCCGACTTCGTGGCAGGGCCGCCGATGCCTGGCGTCATTCGCGTATGGGGCAACGACTTCATGGCGAAGCTTCAGGTGCTCTGGGAGGAGGGATTTCACAAGACACATCCGGAGATCAGATTCGACGACACCCTCAAGAGTTCCGCGCAGGCACTCGCTGGGCTGTACACCAACGTCGCAGACCTGGGACTTCTTGGCCGCGAGGTCTGGCCGACTGAAGTCCTGGGTTTTCAGAAAATGTTCCAATATGAGCCTCTCGGTATCGCTGCGGCGACCGGTTCATTTCACACCGAAGGTAAGACCTGGCCTTTCATCATCTTCGTGAATAAGTCCAACCCCATCTCGAAACTCACCATGCAGCAGCTCGACGCCATCTTTGGCACCGGACTTCGCCGCGGAGCGAAGGAGCGCATCACCCGATGGGGCCAAGTTGGTGTGACCGGTCCCCAAGCCAGCCACCCCATCCATGTGTACGGCTACGACATGATCATCCCCGGTTTTACTTATGCCTTCCAACAGATCGTCTTCAAAGGAAGCGACAAGTGGACCGGCGATCTGCGCGAGTACACCAATGCACATCGCCCTGACGGCAAGCTCATCCACACCGCCGGCGACCTAATGCTGGACGACCTCGCTAAAGATCCCGATGGTATTGCCTTCACTGGCCTGCAGTTCACCAATCCCGGCGTCAAGTACCTCGCCATCGCCGAAAACAATAGTGGGCCCTACATCGAGCCAACCCTGCTTACAACCGCTAACCGCACCTATCCGATGGTGCGCTCTATATACATCATGCTCAACCGCAAACCCGGTGAACCGGTTGACCCAAAGCTTCACGAGTTCCTGCGTTACGTTCTTAGCCGTCAGGGCCAAGAAGATGTGTTGAAGGAGGGTGATTTCCTCCCGCTTACTCCAACGCTCCTGCAGGAGCAGCTGCGCAAACTGGAGTGACCCTCCCTTTTGTCCCACGAATTTCAACCTGCTGAGCTCCCGCGAATCACATCCGCTTCTGGAGATGAACGAGATGTCAACCACAAGCAACCATTACACTGCATTGCAAACTCCTCCCAGTTCCCGTGCATCCGCCGTGACATTGAATACCAGCCATCGTCTCCTTCGGGCGTCCTTTCTTGCTGTTCTCTGCTTCGGGCTCTTTCTGTCAGTTCAGTCGTTGGCGCAGGTCTCTGGCGGCAGCATAACCGGCACTGTGACGGATCCGACCGGAGCCGTAATTCCAGGCGCGACGGTGACGATTGTGAACCGCGGAACGGGCGTCGGGCAGACGCTCACGACGACGCCGACTGGCCTATTCAATAAACCGAACCTCGACCCGGGAAACTACGACGTTACCATCGAAGCCGTCGGCTTCTCCAGTGTTAAGACGGAGGCCATCGTAGATGTAGGCCATGACACTGTATTAACGATGAAACTGCCGGTCGGAACCGCGACTGCCCAAGTCATTGACGTGCTCTCCGCTGCACCAGTGGTAGATCTGGGCTCGACGCAATTAAATCAGACCGTCGACGGCAAGACGCTGCGCGAACTTCCTCTCAACGGACGTGACTGGACCTCGTTGAGCATCCTCGAGCCAAACGTGCACACCGTCGACAATCAGTTGAGCATCTCAGCTGGCGACAACTCACGTTCCAACCGTGGCGTGGGCACACAGATTTCCATAGGTGGTACTCGTCCTCAACAGAACAACTACCGATTGGACGGTATTACCACCAATGACTACTCGGGGGCTGGGCCAGGCGGGGCCCTGGGAGGTACACTCGGCGTGGACGCAATCCAGGAGTTTACCGTTGTCACCTCGAACGCCACTCCTGACTATGGCCGTACCTCCGGAGGTGTCGTCTCGGCGGTGACGCGGCAAGGAACCAACAATTTCCACGGCTCCGCCTACGAATTCATTCGCAACAGTGCGTTAGACGCGAAGAACTACTTCTCTACGACTACAGCCCCCTTTAAACGCAACCAGTTCGGTGGGACAATCGGTGGTCCCATCCACAAGAACAAGGCTTTCTTCTTCTTTAACTATGAAGGTCTGCGGCAGAGCCGCACGACTGCCACCGTCGATACGGTTCCTTCTCCGAACGCCGATAAAGGCCTGCTTCAATGCACGCAGACTGCAACAGCTTCTAATAAAAACTGTCTGACGGGTCCAGGAGGCACTGTGGTGCCTGCGAATGGCGTCGGCCTCCAGCAATTTCCGATCGATCCCAACGCTGCACCGTATCTCGTTCTCTTTCCCCAGCCCAATGCTGGGATTAGTGGAGACATCGGTACTTGGATCTTCGACTCGGCGGCTCGTGCCTCGGAGGATCTATACACGGGCCGCGCTGACTACACCTTTTCGGACAAAGATTCCATGCACGCGACCGCTCTGAATGATGCCTCTACAGACAGCCAGCCTGACGGCTTCAATTTTGTTGTCACTGGTCTCAACATCACCCGGAGAGTTTACTCGGTGCAGGAATCGCACGTGTTCTCATCCAACATTGTCAATTTCCTCCACGCAGGTTACGCCTACACCTTTTCGATTGCTCCGGCCTCCAGCACCGCGATTAATCCTCTCGCCAAAGATCCAGCACTCGGTTTTGTACCCGGCGCCAACGTCGGCGAGATACAGATCGGAGGTCTAAGCACTTTCTTCGGCGGCGTCAACGCGGAAGGTGTCTACTCCTGGCGTTACCACAGCTATCAGGTAGGGGATGACCTCTATATTACCAAGGGCGCGCATTCGATCCAGGCCGGATTCTCCTACGAACGGATCCAGTCCAACGATATCGGCAATGTGACCAACGGCTTCTACGTGTTCGGCTCGTTCGCGAACTTCATAGGCAACGCGCCGACCAGCTTTACTTCCAACATCCCCGGCAAGAGCATTCCAATCTATCTCAGACAGAACGTCTACGGCGCCTATCTCATGGACACGTACCACTTCCGCCCAAACCTTACATTCACGGCAGGTGTTCGCTATGAACCCCTCACTCCCGTGGGTGAGAAGTATGGCCATCTCGGTGTTTTGTTGAAACCAACGGATCCAGCACCGACTGTTGTAAGCTCCTTGTATTCGAATCCGTCGCTGCTAAATCTCTCGCCCCGTCTAGGCGTGGCGTGGGATCCCTTCGGCGCAGGCAAGACCTCGGTACGTGCTGCTTTCGGCATCTATGACACGCTGCCTCTGACCTACCTTTTTACGCTGAACACTGTCTCAGTAGCGCCATTCGGAAGTACGGCTAATCTAACGGCAGCGCCAGTCGGGAGTTTTGGCGCCTACTCCACAAATGTTTCGAACCCGAAGCTTGCCTATAATCTGGCGATTGCGAATCCGACCAACAAGACAGCCTACGTCCAGCAAAATTTCAGCCGACCTTACCTTGAGCAATACATCCTAAACATTCAGCAGGAACTGGCGAAGGGCATCAGTCTCGAGTTGGGTTATACCGGATCTCACGGCATTCGTCAGCCGCTCAAGAGCAACGACGGTAACATCGTCGAGCCGTTGCCGACGTCAACGATTCAAAACCTCATCTGGCCTGCCCTTGTGCCAACGACTACAAGCAAGGGCACCACATACGCGACCAGCGGCACCAAGCTAAACCCGGCTGTAGGCGCGGAAGACACGACAGTATTCAATGAGTCCACCACCTACAACGCGCTGAATGTAGCCTTGCGCGGCTCGGCAAAAAACTATCGGCTGGGAATCTCTTATACCTGGGCGAAGTCACTCGACGAGTCCTCCTCGTCCAATGGGGGTACGAACTACACCAACTCCCTTATCGCTCCCTTCCCGAACTACATCGGCCGATTCAAGGGTCCTTCGGACTTCAATATCTCGCAGAACATCGTGATCAACGGGCTCTACACACTTCAAGGCATCAAGAGCGGTAATAGTTTCGTAAAGACTTTCAGCAGTGGGTATCAACTCGGCGGCATTGTCCGCGTGGCCAGTGGATTGCCGTTCACTCCGCTGATCTCGGGCGACCCTCTCGGTCTGTCCAGCGCCAATACGTTTTCCTTGCCCAATCGCGTGTTCGGCCCTGGCTGCACAGGTAACCCTACGGACATGTCGCAGAAGAATAGCTACGCCTTCCTCAAGCGCCAATGCTTCTCTTATCCGATGCCGATTCCTGGCCCGAACGGAACCTACTTCCCACAGCTTGGCAATGAAGGTAGAAACTCAATCTATGGTCCAGGCATCACGACACTGGACATCTCTGCGGTAAAAAACACAGCGTTGCCAAAGCTTGGCGAGCTTGCCCGTGTCGAGTTCCGCGCTGAGGCCTTCAACGTTCTCAACCATCCAAACTTCTCGGTTCCGGCGCGTGCAAACTCGGTCATTTACAAGGCATCGACGGTACCATCCACTCCTGGAGGAGCATCGAACCTTCAGCAACTCACAACCACTTCAACCGCCGAGCGGCAGATCCAGTTCGGGCTCAAACTTATCTTCTAACCTACGGAAGCTCTGTCGTGCTAGGGCTCCAAAAGCAGGCAAGGTTGTCCACATGTATTGAGTTCTGGGTAGTACTATGTTGCTGCCTGATCCCTAGTGACCTGGTAGAAAGGACCGCTGTGAAGTTGACAGCAGAGGGCCGATCCGTTGAAAAGACGTGGTGACTATAATTTCCGCTGTTTCTCTCCAGTGCGGAGTTTAACGATTTTTATGCGAACGCGTTGGAGTACAACTCCGTCCTCATTCGCTCAAAGGTGCAAAGGCACGCAACTTATACTGCTTGTATCGTGTCTGTGCATCGCGGTATCAGGAGTGGCACAAAATAAAGGCCGCACGAGTCTCGTGGATTCGAATCTGCCAGGGTACCAGCCTCAACCTGTGCAGGCGCCACACGACCACGGATATGTTATGCCGGATGGATCGGTCAGGATTGTAGGCTTCGACGACATGGCGGGCATGGTCGCGAAGTGGGACGAAGAGTTTACCCGAACGCATCCTGGCATCAAGTTCACTCCGATTCTGAAGGGAAACGGGACGGCGATTCCGGCCATCACCTACGACATGACCGCATTCGCCCCGGAGGGCGGAGGCGCGACGCTTCTGGAACTACTTCCTTACGAGAAGATCTACGGCTCGAAGAAGGATCCGGTAGCCGCGCTGATTATCCGAGTGGGACATGGTTCCCTGAACCCGGCAGCAAAGATGAGCCCTCTTGGGATCATTGTCAACAAGAGCAACCCGATCAAGTCGCTGACGGAAGAGCAAGTCGCGTCGATCTTTTCGACGGGGAGTGGCGCGGGAGACCTCACCAACTGGAGCCAGATTGGGATGGGCGGCGATCTGGCAGACAAGCCGATTCATCCAACTGGTTTGTATTGGGATGCCTATCAGCGCCCGGAAGACCCGTATATGGGCGAGTACATGATGTACCGCAAGATGGGAGCGTTTCCCGGCAACGTCTTTTCGCAGAACTATGAACAGTACATCCACTACAGCGATGTTGTAAAGAAGGTCGCCAGCGATCCGCTCTCGATTGGAATCGTTGCTTTAAACAAGGTGGATGCGAGCGTTCGGGTTGTTCCTCTTGTCGGCAATGATGGCCATAGCCTGACGACTGGGAGTGTGCCAGACCTGAAGGCGGATCGATATCCATACGGCCGGGACCTTTATATCTACATTCGTCGCGAGCCAGGAACACCTTTCGACCCATTGGTTCTAGAGTACATGCGACTGATTCTTTCTAAGCAAGGCCAGGAAGTGATTTCGCAGGACTCGAAAGGATATCTTCCTCTGAATGCCGAGGAGGTGAAGGTAGAACTCGAAAAATTAGACAGTGCGAAGACCTGGGCGCCCCGCTCGAAACAGGGTCCAATGCTCAATTTCCCATTCCCATCCCCACAGCCCGAAGGTAAGTAATCATGCGATTTAACCAGACTGAATATCCCGTGTCCGTTTGTCGTGGCCTGCATTGGGTGTCACCCTCTGTTGCCTGCGCTGGCATTCTCGTTGCAGCAACTGCTATCTCGACAGCTTGCGGGCAGGATGAAATCACACAGCGCGCTTATGTTCCAAAGCATGTAACCGTGTCCGCGGACCGACCATATGTTGTGGCTCCAGATACGGTCTTTGTAGCCGGAAATGACGTTTTGATTCCGCTGTTTACGAAGCTTGATGCACGCTGGGAACAGTTAGAACCTAAGGTTAAATTCCAGAAGATCATGATGGGCTCGACGTTATCGGTCGAGGGGCTCGTCTCGGAGAAGTCTGCCTTTGGACCTATTGGCCGCGGAAACCGGCGGCCAGAGGTCGATCAATTTGTCCAGCGGTTTGGCTATGAACCGACGTACTTGAAGATTGGGTACGACAGCAATCCGAACAACAAGCTGTCGACGGGGATTTGGGTGAACGCGACAAACCCGATCAAGCAGATCACGCTGGCGCAGGCGGCTGCCGTCTTTACCACCGGTGGCGAAAAGGGTGACATCACACACTGGTCGCAACTTGGTGTGGAAGGAGACTGGGGCCCGGTGCCGATTCACCCCTACGTGACCCGCGATACCTCAGCGATTCTTGCGATGATCGACGAGATGCGTGACAAGTTTGGCGGAAGGCCGTTTACCCCTCAAACCGAGTGGATGCCTACTGAAGAGAGCGCGATCAACGCGGTTGCACAGGATGCGTACGGCATGGTCCTGATGGACTACTGGAACAACGTTGCAGTGATGAAGGGTGTGACCACCTGGAAGCATCTGCCCGATTTTGGCCCAAGGATCAAGTTCGTGCCCATGGTCATCGATGACAAAGGCACGTTATCGGATGGGACGATGGAAGGTCCGCTGCATCCAATGGCCTCTGCGATTGGAATCAATATCAATCGGGCGCCTGGCAAGCCGCTGGATCCATGGCTGAAGGCGTATTGCGAATTCCTCCTGTCGAAAGATGTGCAGGACATCATCGGATCACCTGAGATGCGCAAGGTCGGCTTTCGGCCACTTCAACCCGGTGAAGCTGAAGAAGAGTTGAAGAAGATTGAGTAGATAGCTTCGATCTCCGCTCCGTGTCGAAATTTCATCGCATCCTCGAATGGATTCACCTCTACGCAGGGCTCATCGCGGCTCCCATTCTGTTGGTTCTTGGACTTACGGGCAGTTTTCTGGTGTTCGAGTATCCTATCGACCGTCTTCTGCACGCACACATGGCCTACGTGCGACCAGCCGAGGTTCGGATGTCGCTTGATGCTCTGCTTAGCAGCGTTCACTCCACATATCCCACTGCGAAGGTTGTTACCTTCGCGCTCTCGCCGAGCTCACCGGCACCGGATCTGGCTTACGTGATGCAGATTCAATTCCTGCAACATGAAGGACTTTCTTCGGTATTCGTCAACCAATACACGGGTCAAGTGCTCGGCAAGATCGACGGCATGAGCTTCGCTACGACGGTGCACGAGTTCCATACTGACATGTTGCTCGGCGCCCGAGGCGCCTTTGTCATGATGTTGATTGCTGCTCTTCTAATCTTGCTCGGTATCAGCGGCATCCTACTCTGGTGGCCACGCAAGATCCTCAGCGTTCGCCGGAGTGCGTCGGGACGCCGCATTGTCTTTGATCTGCACAATGCCATCGGGTTTTACTCTTTTGTCTTCCTAATGCTGTTCGGGATCACTGGCGTGGTGGTGCACTGGCAATCGACGTGGCTTCCGATGACGAATCGTGCACTCCATCTTCCCGACACGGAGCCCGATTTGAAGATCGTTCCGCCGAGCGCCGGGACCCGCGCGATTTCACTCGAGGTTGTTGCCGCGGCCGCGAGACGAATGCTTCCCGAAGCGCGCGTGACGCAGATCAATATGCCGGGCACACGAGGTGTTTATCGCGTTTGGCTGAAGTATCCCGAGGATGGGACTCCGCTCGGGCGTTCATTCGTCCTCATTGACGCGTATTCGGGTGCGGTGCTCTATACGCGCAGCGCCCGCACGGTGCATGTGCCCACACGCTTTTTCCGGGAGTGGAATCGAGAGGTGCATACGGGAGATATTCTTGGCTGGCCGACGCGGATTCTCGCTTGTGTAATGAGTCTTTCGCTACCTGTACTTGCAATTACAGGCCCTCTGTTTTGGTGGCATAAGCACCGCGTTCGTCCTGCACCGAAACAGGTCCTAAAACGGACCGCATGAACGCAAATTCATGCAGAGTACAGCTATGGATCATCTCCTCCGACGACGCTTCTCGTGACCTTGTTTTGTGCGTGCAGCAAGCCGTCAGGAGTCTCCTATGATCCGCTTCATTCTCTTTGCCAGCGTAGGTCTTCTCGTTGGGGCATTCGCGCTGGCACAGGAGCGTAACGGACTCGACGTCCAGAAGGCCCGTACCGCGCACGTATCCGGCCGCGCGAAACGGATTTACTACACCCACCCTTGGGACCTCTCCAGACTGCCCGATTACAAGCCGCAGCAGATTGTCTCCGGCACTATTCGCGAGTGGGGCTCGAACTACTTCGCGGACTCGAACTTGAATGAGTATTGGGAGACTGAATTTCATAAATCGCAACCCGATATAAAGTTTGACGTTCACATGCGCACCGCCTTGGAAGCGGCTCCCGCTCTGGCCACTGGCGTCGCCGATCTTGCGGCCTGCCGCCTCTTCACCTTCTCGGATGAGGAGCTTTACGAGCGCGCGTTTAATCACGAGCCACTGCGCATTCTGATTGCGACTGGTTCGTATGATGTACCGGGATGGAGTCCTGCGCTCGCAATCGTCACAAACAAGGGCAATCCAATTTCGCGGCTGACGATACAACAGCTCGACGGCATCTTCGGCGCAGCGCGCTCTGGGGGTTATCAAGGCACAACGTGGCATCCAGAGGCCGGACGCACAGCAGCCGGGAACATCCGCACATGGGGACAGCTTGGCCTGACGGGTAAATGGAAGTACGCGCCGATCCACGTTTACGGCCTCAATCTGGAGTACGGCATGGCACGCGACTTTCAGCAGATGGTCTTTCAGGGGGGCGACAAGTGGACGGAGTCGTTACAGGAGTATGCGAACTACGCTGGACCGGATGGCACTCTGAAGATCGCTGCCGAACAGCTCATGCTCGACTTGTCGAAGGATCCCTATGGCATCGGGTACAGCGGCGCAATGTTTCTGACGCCACAGACCAAGATGCTCGCCATTGCGGAGAAACCAGGAGCACCATTCGTCCCCCTGACGATAGAGAACGTGCAGAATCGTACCTATCCGATGCTGCTCGAGGTCTATTTCTATCTTGACCGCGTTCCCGGCCAACCCGTCGACCCGAAGCTGAAGGAGTTCCTTCGCTTCGTCCTTAGCCGACAAGGACAGGAGGCCATCACCAGGGATGGAAAATATCTTCCTTTGACAAGAGAGGCGGTCGAAGAGCAGCTCAAGAAACTTGAGTAGTTACGTCGGGAAAAGACAAACGGACGCCTTTGGATCACGAGCTTCCGAGATACCATCGTGGGAGTACTATAGCTCCCACCCGCCTTCGGCGCATGCGCGCAAAAGCATTGATCACGGCGTTAGAAGTCGAATTAAGGGAAGTTCATATCGACTTCAGGGACTATTCATGCCAGCAGAATATCTCCTTATTTGCTCGAAGTTTGACCTGTCATCTTGTAGGTCCCAGCTGACGGGTAAAGCTGGAACACCCACGGGGAATTTAAAAAACATGAAACGAACGATCGTTGCTTTCGCTGCACTTTCCGCTATGAGCCTGCCCAGCGTGGCACAGAGCCCGGATCCGAATCTGCTCGCCCCGTACAAGCCTGAGGTCAAAATCCAAGGCGCCATTCGTGTCTTCGGGGGCGCGCTCAAAGGCCAGGTCGAGGCCTGGGAGAAGGGCTTCCAACGCTTCCATCCCGACGCTACGTTTGGCAACAACTTCACTCAGTCCAGCGAGGGTGCCATTCCGGGCCTCTATATCCTCGGCGTCGATGTCGCCCCTGCCGGAGATGACGCAAAGGTGAGTGATCTTCTTCCGTTCTACGAGGTCAAGAAGTATCTGCCCACCGAGCTCATCGTTGCCACGGGTGGATACGAAACGCGCGGCTCTCTTTGGGCAATCCAGATTGTAGTCAATAAGGACAATCCTCTCAGCAAACTTACCATGACACAGCTTGATGACATCTTCGGCTCTGAGCGCACGGGTGGTTGGGAAGGCGTGTTCTATACGGGCAAGTATGCTCGCCCGGCATCGGAAAACATCCGCACTTGGGGCCAGCTCGGCCTGACCGGTGAATGGGCTGATAAACCGATCCAGACCTACGGCTATATCGCTCCGGGCTTTGAGGTCAACGTCGAGCGCAAGCTCTTTCACTGGAATGACAAGTGGAACGAGAATTTCAAAGAGTATGTTGAAGAGAAAGAGATCGTACCCGACGCCGAGGGCCGCAAGGTTGCCAGCGAGAGGATGTACGAAGCACTCTCTAAAGACAAATATGGCATCGCCTGGGGTCCTATCCTTCACTCCAAGAACTACCCTGACGTGAAGCAGATCGACCTCTCCGAAGACGGAGGTCCCTATGTTCCACTTACCCTGGCCAATGTCCAGAATCGCACTTATCCCTTTAAGCGCGACGCATATGTCTACATTGATCAGCAGCCTGGTAAGCGGATGGACGACCGCGCCCGAGAATTCATGCGCTACATTCTGAGCCGCGAGGGCCAGCAGGACGTCAAGGACTTCGGTATGTTTTACCCACTCCCCAAGAGTGTTGTCGACGCACAGCTGAAGCTCATTCGCTGAACCGTCGGAAAGGAAAAATGTACAAGATGACCGCCCAAGCTCGAAAGCCGAAAGGTATTGTGGGCGAGTCATCTTCGAGACGCCACCTAACTGTACTTGACTGGATATTATGTCTCTGCTCACTCGATCACGACGGACTGCTCTGGTAGGTGTAGCCCTTAGCTTTGCCTTTTCGGCCTTTTCTCAATCCTCACCTGCTACCGCCAGCGCTGGAGATGTTATACGCATTTGGGGTCATGGACATAAGGGTCAGGATTACATATTGACGCTGCTCGGCGCGTGGCAGGATGGCTTTCGCAGGTTGCATCCCAACGCTCGCTTCAATAACGAGCTGGATGGAAATGCCAGCGCCATTGGCGGCCTGTACACGGGAACGGCCGATCTCGCGATCCTCGACCGCGAGGCGAGCTTTATAGAGATTGATGCATACCAGCAGGGAACTGGCTTTGATCCCTTTCGCATCCCGGTAGCCCGCGGCTCGGTGGGTATCCCGCACCATACGCCGGCGTTGGTTGTTTATGTTAACCGCGCGAATCCGCTCAGCCATCTCAGTTTGCAGCAACTCGACGGGATATTTGATGCCGATCATCGACTCAGCATGCAGAGTTACAAGACATGGGGTGATCTCGGCCTCACCGGTGATTGGGCCGCCAAGCCGATCCAGCTCTACACGTACAACATCCAAAGCGCAGAGGTGCAATTCTTCGAGCGAGCGGCATTGAAGGGATCGCAGAAGTTTTCGTGTTGTCTGATTCTCTTTCAAGCCAAACCTGGCATGAGTGCCGAAGAGCAGATCGCCTCGGCGCTCTCCAAAGATAAGTACGGTCTGGCCGTTTCGTCGCTGCCCGCTCCCGGCCTAAAGGCCGTTGCACTCTCCCTGAGCGATGACACCACACCGGTGCTGGCAACCAAGGAGACGATAACGGCGGGCACATACCCACTCGCTCGCACCGTTTACATCTACTCAAACCGAAAGCCCAAGACACCGGTGCCATCCAGCATCGCGGCTTTCCTGGAATATATTGTGAGCCCCGAGGGCCAAGCGATCGTCGCGCGTACCGGAGGCTACCTGCCTCTTTCTCCGGAACTCGCCGCCAAAACCAAGGAGTCGCTCCAGTGAAGCTCAGATCACTACTTCCGACTTTGGCGATTGCTGCACTCTCTTGCTCGATGTTCGCCCAGCTACCACAGCATCGAGACGTTTCAGATCTTCAGCGGTATAGGCCGCAGAAGCAGGTCTCTGGCACCATTCGCGTCTACGGTAACAACTACATTCCTGCACTGATGAAACGTTGGGAGGAGGGTTTTCAGAAGTTCCAACCCGGTGTCGCTTTCACCACCAACCTGCCCGGCACGGAAGCTGCGATGGCTGGCATTACATCTGGTATCGCCGATATTTCGTTCATCGGAAGAGAGGGCTACCGCTCTGAGATCCGGGGATTCAAGGGGCGTTTCGGGTACGAACCACTGGGTATTGAGATCAGTTCGGGCTCGTTCGGTACGCCCCACAAAACGTTTTCGCTCGAAATTTTCGCGCATGTATCGAATCCACTCAAGGGCCTGACGATGGACCAGGCCCAAGCGATCTTCGGCTGCGCAGGCCCGAACGGGAAAAAGATCCGGACATGGGGCGACCTTGGCCTTACCGGCCCGATTGCAACTCATCCTATCCACGTGTATGGATATCAGTTCGATACCGGCATGGCTGGTTATTTCAATCGTGTCGTGCTGCATGACTCAGGCACATGGAATGCCGACCTTAAAGACTTCGACAACGGCCACGACGCCAATGGCGAGGTTATCAACGCCGGTGTGTACATTCTCAAAGCGCTGGCCGCAGATCCGGACGGAATCGCCTTCGCCAATTTGCAGTACAGCAATCCTGAGATCAAGCAGATCGGCCTCGCGGAGCATATTGGCGACCCCTTCGTTATGGCCACGCCCGACACCATTTGGGATCGCACCTATCCACTCCATCGGTTCTCCACGCTCTATATCAATCGAAAACCCGGCACGCCCGTCGATCCAAAGGTCAAAGAGTTTATTCGCTACATTCTCAGCCGCGAAGGCATGCAGGCAGTAGCCGACGACGGAGCCTATACGCCGATCAATGAACAGGTCGCACAGTCGCAGCGGCACAAACTCGACTAGACATAACGCAATTCGAAGAGGTACTTCATGAACATTCGTATGACCGTCGTCCTGACCACCATGCTGATGAGCGCTTTGCCCGCAATTGCTCAAGATCGTGAGGCCCTCGACGTGCAGAAGGCGCGCAACGCCCATGTCGCAGGTCGCAGGGATCTTGTCGACTATCCCGCCGACAAGTTTGACCTCAGTGGGCTGCCTTCGTATAAACCACAACAGCAGGTCTCCGGCGTGATTCGCATGACCGGCTCGAACTACATTGCAGATAGCCATGTAGGCGAAAACTGGCTGGCTGCATTCAAGAAGTTCCAACCGGGCGTGACGTTCAAATTCAATCTCAAAACTCCATCGGCAGCGGTTTACGCCCTCTTTCTTAATGCGGGCGATGTCGACCCCTCGCGTAAGATGACCTTCGAAGATCTGCTTGCCTATGAGCGCACGATGAATGCTGATCCCATAGAAATTGAATACGCCACCGGGTCTTACGATGTACCTGGCTGGTCGCCTGCCTTTGGCATCTTCGTCAACAAAGCAAACCCCATCGCCAAACTTAACGTTGCACAACTGGAAGGCATCTTCGGTGCGGAGCGAACCGGCGCGTGGGAAGGGACTTCGTGGCATCCTGAGCGCGCCCGTACCGTAGCGCAGAACATCCGAACGTGGGGGCAGCTTGGACTCACCGGCGAGTGGGCGGACAAGCCCATCCACGTATACGGAGTGAACCTGCGGTATCACCAGGCCATCCGCTTTGAAGACCAGGTGATGCACGGGTCGGCAAAGTGGAATCCTGCGCTGCTCGAATACGCCAACTACGGAAAACCCGACGGAACGCTCGCAATCGGCGCAAGCATGATGGTTGAAGACTTGGCAAAAGATCCTTACGGAATCTGCTACTCCGAGGTCAACTTCACCGTCGATAACACCAAGACTATCGCGCTGGCGCCTGGCAATACGACAAACTACGTTCCTCTCACGCGCGAAAACGTACAGAACCGTTCCTACCCTTTGTACGATGCGGTCTATCTCTATGCCAACGGCTCGCCTGAAAGGCCGATGGATCCCAAGGTCAAAGAATTTCTCCGGTTTGTTTTGAGCAGAGAAGGCCAGGAAGCCATCGCGAAAGATGGCAAGTACCTTCCGCTGACCAAAGAGGTCGTTGATGAGCAGCTCAAGAAGTTGCAATAGTCGTGTCCGTGGGGTCGTCGGTGCATTGCTCTTTGCAGTAAGCGCGACAGCCTGCGTGTGTGGCCAGCAACAGACCACCGCATCCCCAACGGACGCTCATCTCATTCGCATCTGGGGCTATTCCGGTCTCTCAGGCCAACTTCTTCGCTGGGAATCTGTGTACCGGAAAATTCATCCAGAGATCCGCTTCGAGAATCAGCTCCACTCCCCTGCAACGGTGATGGCTGGACTCTACAATGGTGTCGCCGACATCGCCCTGATGGGCCGCGAGATCTGGCCCGTCGAAACGATGGCCTATCACTGGGTCTATCAGCAACAGCCTTTCGGAGTTGTAGTGACCACCGCCGGCACTAATGCCCCTGGTCAGTCATTTACTCCGGTCATTGTCGTGAATGCTAAGAATCCAATCGCATCGATCTCTCTGAGCCAGCTCGATGCAATCTACGGCAGCGAACATCGCGCCGCACCGGCAAACATTCGCACGTGGGGTGAGCTTGGACTCACAGGCGAATGGGCTGCGCAACCCATCAACGTCTATGGCTTCGGCCCTGAAGACGCGCTTGGCGTTTTTTTCCGCCACGACGTTCTGCGCTCTGACTTCAAGCCGAACCCCTCAAGCCACCTGCTCAGCGATCACGACGACAGTAAGACCTCCGCCGCTCGGCGCATTGGCTCAGCGGTCGCTGCCGATCCCTTTGCGATTGGCTACACCAGTCCACCTCATGACCCATCGGTCAAAGTTTTGGCGCTCTCTTTGCCTGACGAAATCCAGCCGACGGATGCGACCATTGCAAATCACCAATACCCGTTGACGCGTTCGGTCTCCCTCTACTTCCACCGGATTCCCGACAAGCCGATTGAACCAAAACTCGATGGGTTCATTCGCTTTGTCTTGAGTCCTGAAGCACAGTCACTTATCTATCCGTCCGAAGGCTTTCTGCCGCTTACACCAGCCCTCTCCGAGAAGCAGATTCGCAAGCTCAACAAACCGATGCCAAAAGATTCTGGCTCGGAGGAGAAGGATCAATGATTCGCCGTCTCTCGGCCGCGTTACTGTTCCTGCTGATGCCCAGCGTCTACGCTGCGGGTCAGCAGCCGATTCCACAAGGTCCGATTCGGATTTGGGGACATGGCGCTCTCGGCCATGACTATATTGAATCATTGGTAGTGAAGTGGGAAACAGGGTTCCGCAAAACCCACCCGGAAGTCCAGTTTGACAATGAGCTTCACGGCACCGCTTCAGCGATCGGGGCCCTCTACACGGGCACGGGCGAGATCGCGATCATGGGTCGCGAAATATGGCCTGTCGAAGTGGAAGCATTCAGCGATATTCGCGGCTACCCGCCGCTCGGGATCGATATCGTCACTGGTTCCCTCGACATTCGCAACAAGGACTTCGCTCTCGTCGTCTTCGTCAATCGCGGCAACCCCCTGGCCCACCTCTCACTTCCGCAACTTGCGCGTCTGTTCGGTGCGGAACAAACGCCTCCATCGACGTGGGGTGAACTCGGACTTCGCGGCGAATGGGCAACGCGGCCAATACACCTTTATGGATTCGAGATTCACCGGGGCTTTGGCTACTATTTGGAGCAGCGCGTCTTCAACGGCAGTTCGAAGTGGAATCCGACGCTCGTTGAACTTGGAGACGTAAAGGAGCCCAACGGCTCTTTACTCGATGCCGGCCAACGCATCGTCGATGCCGTTGGCGCTGATCCAGATGCGATCGGTTACTCGAGTTTGCTTTACAAGAATGCAAATATTCGGGCGATTCCGATTGGCCCTGCGGGTGGCCCGTTCCTCATGGCCACGCACCAGACGATCGCCAATCACACCTACGCGCTGACGCGGAGCATTACAGCCTACATTGATCGTGCCCCCGGAAGGCCTGCTGATCCTCGAGTTGAAGCATTCCTTCGTTACGTGCTGAGCTCTGAGGGGCAACAGGTGGTGACTGAAGACGGCGGCTACACGGCACTTCCGCCCGCACTTGCAAGGACCGAGGCTGCAAAGTTGTCGGCACCTTAATCGAGAAAAGGGCCAGCATTTCTATGGGACAGCCAGGGCAGACCGAGTGGGTTCGGTAACTCCTCTGCGCAAGCCCCGCGATTCATTTGGAACAACTCCCCTGGACGAGGTTTCAAGCCCGGCAATCTCGGCCGCGTGCGTAAACAACGAACTTCTCAGCGAATTTCTAAGCTTTTATCTCAGACCACTCACAACCACTACGTCCAATCCCGCACGAAGCGGTGATTGTGTTTGCCGTGACATCGATTCACGTTACATTCACCCGTTTTTAATATGTCGTCTCTACCGAGCGTAAGAACGGGATCCCCAAAAAACTTTCTCCTTCTGATCGAAAGATAGTCCCTTACGAGGCCATTCATGAGTTTGTCCGTAGAAGTCTGTGTTCATTCTCCTTCCTGCTGCCAGTTATCATCCTTCTCTTCCACATCACTCCACTGCATGCTCAGCAAACTCTTGGTGGAGTCGTCGGCACCGTCACCGACCCATCCGGAGCCGCAGTCTCCGGCACGCTGGTCGTGCTCACGGGAGACACCACAGGCCTCACCCTGAAGGCCGCCAGAAAAAAAGACGGCTCCTATGCCTTCATCAATATCCCCATCGGTTCCTACACTCTCACCTTCTCCCACGACGGCTTCGAGATCTCAAAGGTCCCCAGCATTCCTGTGCAGGAGAATCGCACCGGCACCATCAACATCGTCCTCAAGGTCGGCAGCATCAACACTACCGTTGAAGTCGTCGAGCAGCCCTTGCTCAACACGGTCGACACCACCAACGGTTACGTGCTCGACTCCCAGCAGATCCAGGAGACGCCGCTCCCCACCGGCAGCTTCACCCGTCTCGCGGTTCTGACGCCCGGCGTCAGTTCCGAACTGCAGCACGGTATCGGCACCAATGCCGGTCTCGGCAACGCGCCCATCTGGGCGAATGGCCAGCGCGATACCAGCAATATGTTTCAGGTCAACGGCGTCGACGTCACCAATCTCTTCAACGGCAAGTCCTCCTCCCAATCCGCATCGCAGCGCTACTCCTTTAACATCGGCCAGGGGCATCCGTCGCCGGGGAAAGCCAGACCAATATCTCAGTCGCCGGATCGAACGGTCAGGGTCTCGCCACTCCGCCGCCCGAGTTCATTCAGGAGATCCGCGTCAACATCTCCTCCTACGACGCACAGCAAGGAAACTCCAGCGGAGCCCAGGTCTACGTCAACACCATCACGGGCACCAATAAGTGGCACGGTCAGATCTACGGCACTCGCGCCACCAACTGGCTCAACGCTGCGCCCTTCTTCAACAAACAACCATCCAACAACATCTCCGCCAATCAGATCAACCCCGACCTGCACCGCTACCTCGCCGGCGGCACAGTAGGCGGCCCAATCATCCGCAACAAGCTCTTCTTCTTCGGCGCCTATCAGTACACCCGCGACACCGATGCCTACAAAGGCCTTTCAAAGATACAGGTTCCCGTTGGCCTCACCGATGATCGCTCCACCACCGGCATCGTCAACGCGGTCAACTCCTGGAACAATGCGACAAAGATGTTCGGTGGAACACAGGTCGTCTTCAATGGCACGGTCGACCCTGTCGCCGCGGCGATCCTGCAGGCCAAGCTCCCTAACGGTCAATACATGATTCCATCGGCTCAAAACACAAATCCGGCCGCCATTATTACCGGCGCGCCCAACGTCACCCTCCAAAGCACACCACTGGCTCGCGGTGACCAGGCAAGCGCCGCCCTCGACTACAACATCCGCAGCAGAGATCGCCTCTCCCTCAAGTACTACTACCAGCACACGCCCACCGCCAGCGCCTTCGCCAACGCCAACACCCTCGGCTTTCCGGAAGGAGAGGACGCTGGCGCCCAGGTCGCGGCCATCAGCAACGCCATCACCATCGGCTCGCGCTTCAACTGGGAGCAGCGCTTCGGGTTCTCCCGCCAGAAGGTCTACAGTAACTTCGGCTCCCAGCTCGGCGGCAATACCTTCGGCATCAACTTCCCCGGGGCGACCGGACTCCCCGGCCTCTCTCTCGGCAGATTCGCTTACTCCAACGGCGGCAGTGTAACCGCCGGCCCCAACAGCGCTTTCGTCAACGCGGGCTACTTCCAGAACCGCTGGAACCCCTCCACCAATGCCATCTACTCGCTCGGCAAACACACCTTCACCGCTGGCGGCAACTACAACTACACCCAACTCAACATTCGCAACCTGCGCTCTGGCCTCGGACGCCTCTCTACCGCCAACTTCGTCACGTTCGTCGAAGGTCAGGTCACCAGCAGCAACATCCTCACCGGCAATTCCAACCGCTACTACCGCACCAACGAAGGCGGAGCCTACTTCCAGGACAAGTGGCAGGTCCTCAGCACCCTCAGCCTCACCCTCGGCGTACGCTACGACTACAACGGCGGCTTCACCGAAAAGAACGGCAACATCTTCAACTTCGATCCCAAACGCTTCAACGTCACCGACAGCCAGGCCATCGACAGCGGCTTCGTCGTCGCCTCGAACAACAAGTTCTCCCCGACTCAGGCAGCCACCGCATCTACTCTCACCGGCCGTCAATGGGGCATTGGCCCGCGCGTCGGTTTCGCCTTCGCTCCGAAGCGCAATGCAGGCAAAGTCGTCTTCCGCGGCGGCTTCGGCATGTACTTCGACCGCGGCGAACTCTTCTCCCGTCTCTCGCAACCAGCGGGCTCAACCACCGGCGGTCTCTTCGGCGTCACCGAAGCTCCGCCGCTTGCCAACTACGTCACCGGCACCGGAACCCGCACCCTTGAAAATCCCCTTGGTTCGGCGGTAGTCCCCGTTCCTTCACCTGATCCCGCCTTCTTCACCAGACAGCTTCCCACGCTCAATGCAATGAAAGCCGGATGTACCGGCGTCATCAACCAGTCGAATGGCGGTTGCACCTCGACCGCGCCCTTCAACTTCGGCGCCTACGACATGAGCAACAAGCTCCCCTACACCTTTAACTTCAAATTCGACATCCAGTGGCAGCCACGCAACGACCTCGCCGTCACCATCGGCTACACCGGCAACCTTGGCCGCCACGCCGTTATCCCCGTGCCCTTTAATGAGCCTGGAATCGCAACTCCCGGCAGCCCCATTCACGGCGAAACCTCCAGCTACGGCTGGGAGGTTCTCAACGCCAACTCGCCCAACGGAAAATTCTTCAACCCCATCTCCACCGAGCCGTACAACACGTTCGACGGAGGCAACATCGACTTCCGCGTCCCTTACGTCGGTTACAGTCCCAACTCCACGCTGTTCAAAGCGGCGGGTGTCTCGTCCTACAACGCCCTCGAGACCCACGTCGTCAAGACTCTCTCGCACTACACGCAGTTCGGAGTCTCCTACACCTACAGCCACTCCCTCGACGAGCAGAGTGACGTAGGCCTCTTCTTCACCGGAGACAATCCTGACAACCTCCGCGACTCCTACGCCTCGGCCGACTTCGACCGCACCAACATTTTCCAACTGCAATATCTCGCCCAGCTTCCCAAGTTCGCCAAGGACTCCACACTCCTCGGCAAATTCACCAACGGCTGGCAGCTGGTCGGCCTTGCCACGCTCCAGAGCGGCGAACCCTTCAGCCTCTATGAGTTCGACGGAGCGGTCGGCAGCCTCTACTTCGGCAACTTCCCAACCCTTGCCAATCCCGTCCTCGGCGTCAAGAACGGAGGCAATCCAAAGTCTTCCCTCACCGGCCACATCGGAGCCTTCCAGAATAAGAACGCCAACGGCTCCTACTCCTCCATTCCGACCATCGATCCATCGCAGCTTTCGACTGCGGCAAGCAGTGCAACCGTGAAAGCTGACGGAAGCAAAGGCAGAATGTGCGCCGCCTGAAAACTGGGTAAGGCGAAGTGCGGAAAGCCCTGCGGGATACCACCGAACTTGCTGCCGATTGTCTCGATCGGCAGGTGGAAGACTGCCACCAGAGCTGTTGACAGGAAGAGCGCGACGATCGTACCTGGGAGCCGCCTCGTGAATCGCGGCCAGACCAAAATGATAACCAGCGAGCCCGCTGCAACAGCTACGGTTTGCCATCGTGTCGTTCCGGCATAGTGAATGAGCATCCTGACCCGGGCCAGGAACTCGCAGGGCACCTGCGGCGTCTTCATGCCAGAGAAATCTTTGATCTGGGTGGAGGCAATCAGCAGTGCGATGCCGTTGGTAAAGCCGATCGTAACCGGGCGCGGGACGTACTTGACGGCTGCGCCAAGGCCCGTGAAGCCCATGATGAGCAGCAGAAAACCTGCCATGATTCCGACCAGCGCCAAGCCGCCCAGGCCGAACTTGACGACGATTCCAGAGACGATAACGACGAAGGCGCCTGTAGGTCCGCCAATCTGGGGTACGTGATCCGCCCAGCGCGGAGATCAGAAAACCAGCCACCACTGCGGTGTACAGGCCAGCCTGCGGGGGCACGCCGGACGCGATCGCAAAGGCCATCGCCAAAGGAAGCACAACCAGACCGACGGTCAACCCTGCGATGAGACCCGGCAAAAATGGCCGAACCGTATAACCGCGCAGACACTCGATGGAACAGGGAAACCACCCGTGCACCAAACTCACCGGACAGTCTCCAACGGTTTGTCCATCTCATCCAACATTCCCAAAGCTTCCTTGAGATGGGCATGGAAGTAGGTACGCATCAGATTTAAAACTTCAATGATGATGGGGTCTCGAACCGAATAGAAGACCTGATTGCCGGCCCTCCGATTGAAAACAAGTTGCTTTGCCCGCAGCACCGCGAGGTGTTGCGAGACATTGGCCTGCTCCATGCCGAGTTTATCGATCAGAGTGCCTGCAGAGAGTTCGCCTGGGCTGAGCAGCTCCAGAATGGCGATTCTGGTTGGATGGGCAAGCGCCTGGAAGATATCAGCTTTGAATCGTCTCAATGAATCCTGCATGCAGGCATATTGCAATATTCATGTATTCATGGATACGAGTATCATTCCGACACCGCCCCACCTCCCTGTAAGACGGGCAAAAACGGAAGTGGCAAGCGGCCGTATAACCGGCTATGCGGAAGTTGACTCCGAACCTCCCGGAAAGGCGGGTTATCGGCAACTTCGATGGTTCAGGCGTTTCCGGGTCCACAGGACGTGGTCGGAAGTCAGGCGCTGGAGAGTAAGGTGCGGTTTGCCGACAATACAGCCACAATGGGAAAAACGTTGGGTAGCTAAGTTTGCCACCCATGGCAATCAACTTCTTGGGTGATGAACCACCCAAGTTATTTGGTAGATCTACGTAGGTCGGCGTGTGACAAAACAACTTCGTTTGACGTCGCGATGGCAAACATTGTCAGCTTAAGGAATTGATCTCTCACCAACGCATCCTGTGTCGAGCGCGCATCGTGATCTATGCCAAACGCTGCGGAGTTCCCCAGTCAAGCAATGGAACTGTGCGCGTACCGGAACGGAGTGAGGATCGACTTCTCTCGTCCCGACAAGTCGACCGACAATGCCTTCGTAGAATCCTTCACCGGGAACCTTCTTCCGGACCGAGTGTCTGAATTCACACTGGTTTGTAGCCCTGGCTTAGGAGTTATGCGCTACGCTAATAATCCATCTGGTGCAAACGATCGGGCAGCCCACGCGGATTGATCGTAGCCATCATCAGAGTTTGCGAGACGCTTGAGTGCCAACTCGCGGGCAATCATGACATCCCGCTGCGAGCACCCTAGAAGCATCGAGCAATCTTCATCGGATTGCTTTTCGAGAACTGACATGACGAAGACAAAACGCTCGAAAGCACTGAGGGCGACAATGGCGGCAAAGAGGTTCTTCTTTCCTAATGTCGCTGCCCCTTTGAGACTGATCAACGACAAGTTATCCATGTGCTCTGGCGCAGGCATGATCATCCGTATTGCATGCTTGAGAATCGTGCGGCGCGCCCATGAACGCGCCCAATCCATGAAAACACCGATTCCCTCCACACATTCTCCCAACCCGCAGACATAACACTGCTCAGCTATATCATTGTCAGCGGTTAGTAAGAACGAGAACAGATACAGACTGTGCAACTCTTCAGTCAAGATACTGGTCGTGGCTCTTTCGTCAAAGATGTGCATCGGCTCCAGCATTTTCACCTCTTTCATTCCTAGTCCGTCCAGTAGGTCGATTGCATTTGATCCAACCGCGCCCAGAGGCTGATACTATTCACCTCGATAGGGAACGCTTTTGGACGCGTGCAGAAGGTCTGCGTCTCAGCTTGCGCGGCGCAACGGAACGGCTGTCAGTTGCGGGATACTCCGCAGGCCTGCTATTGGGTTGGCACGACTGAAGCGTGCCAAAACAGCATTCGTCGTGTCCTGTATGCGAGTATTTGGTTTGTGGAGTTTGCGGGTTGTCTTCGAGACGAGCTTGGTAAGTAGAAAACGGCTTGAAACGCGCGCCATTGCTTCGAAAACCAGATCTGAACGCATTTGTATCCTCCTTGAAGGTTGATTTTCTCTTCAATACCTGCTGAAGCTGCTGAGTTCAGCAGCAGCAACAACCGGTACGCAACAACCGGTAGCAGATGGAGGCTTCTAGCCTCGCCAGCTCCGTCGCTTTCTCACATTGAATTTGAATGAACTAACTCAGTGCTGCCAGCCGACGGAAATGGTTCTCATTGTCGGTGGAAACTTTGCGTTTCGAAAAGACCTGAGGCCGCCCCAAATAATATCCCTGAAATAGCCGGAATCCTTCTCCAAGAGCCATTTCAAATTCTTCGTTTGTTTCGATTTTCTCCGCCACGAGCGTTGAAGCATTCCTCTTCAGGAGACGGATAATCTCCCTACGCTCCTCTTTACAGGAGAGCCGAAAATCGACCTTGACATAGTCTGCCAGCGCGATCAACCCTTCCATTTTTTCCCAATGCTGAAAGTCATCGAGCGCAATTTGGTAGCCCAATGCTTTCATTCTGCAACAGGCTGCCAAAACCTCTTTGTCTGGCTCAACCGTTTCGAGCAGCTCAAGCACGATCGAAGGCGGAAGCAGTGTCAACAACCCTCGTACCAATACTTCACGTGTGCAGTTCAGAAAGGTGCGACAGCCTCCTGTGAGTTCGTCGAGTCCATGAAACATCCAGTCGCCAACCATCATCTTCGTTGCCGCGTCGGAGTCTCCAGTGAACCGGTTATCCCATCCCGAACGAGACAATGCTTCGTAGCCGAAGATCTTTCTCCGGCGATTGAAGATCGGTTGGAGCGCAAGAAAGCGGTGGTCACAGGCATCAGAGCCAGACGGCGCCCACGGAGACTTCATCCAGTTTCCAAAGCTATCACCCAGCCTTGGAGCCTTACGGCGTCGCCGCACTGAACCGAAGATATTCAAAATTCGCCTCCATCTAATTAACCCAGGGCGCGTCAGTGCGAGAGCTACAAGTAAGTCATTCCTTCTCAATTTCTTCTGCAGACTTCTCCATTCATATCTTCACGACCATTCCCGATGCTTCCCTCGTCCCAGGAGACTCCAGATTCCCAGCCAGGGAGTTCCGCGAGCATTTCCATCAATGCATCCTCAAGGAACTCCTTCTCATTGGGTACGACCTCTCCGGAGACCGACCGGATGGAGGTGCGTTCCGAAATGGACTCCCGGGGAATGCACTTCGCGGCGACCGAAAAGCTTTCCGCTTCACAGAGGCTCACGAACCTTTCCATCACCCTCTGAAGCTCTCGCATGTTGCCTGGCCAGGGATAGGACTGAAGTAGATCTATAGCCGACCTGGTCAGGCTCGGGAATGTCTTGTTTACTCTTGCAGCGTAGCGATTGAGAAAATACCGGGCCAGCATGGGGATATCTTCTTTCCGCTCACGCAGGGGAGGAAGCTTGATTGGGATTCCGGTAAGCCGGTCAAAGAGGTCGCTGCGAAAGGTACCGTCCGCCACAGCAGCTCGCAAGTCGCGATTGGTGGTCGCGATCAGCCGCACGTCCGATCGGATCGAATCGTCGCAACCCGTGGGCTGAGATTCTATCTCCTGCAAAACCCGCAGCAACGCAAGCTGTGCCTCCGCCGACAGGCTCCCTAGACCTTCTAACAGAATCGTCCCCCCCTCGACCAGCTGGAAGCGGCCGGGACGTGGTTGCGTCGCCTGGGACTGGCTACCTTTCTGGCGACCGAGTAGCTCGGATGCTATCCGCTCAGGCGGAATCGCCGCGCAATTTGCGCGGACGAACGCCTGGGAGGATCGATGTGACAATCTATGAATGGCTCTCGCGACTAACTCCGTGCCAGTCCCAATCTCGCCCGTGATCAGAACGGTGCAGTCTGTTGCAGCAACACCTGGCACATGCACAAGCGGGGGCAGGAGCGCTTCCGAAGAGCTGAAGATATCTTCGTCCAGTTGCGAGCTGTCGATAGGTTGCTGACGGTGCAAGGGCTCTTCCCGGACGTTGTTTGAGTTCCGTTTCAGTGCGCCGGTCGCTCTACCGGACCGCCCGGCTAGGTTTCCTTGTTTATGCCAAAAATCGCTGATACAGAAGAGTTCTGCGGTGTGTCGGCACTCGAGTTGCTTATTTGACTGCAAGGACTCATCTCCGGATGTTGCCCACTTGAAGGGTCTGCCAGCTATGAAAGCATCGCTTCCGTGCCGGTGGAATGTTCGGAACAGTATGTTGGGGGCCCTAATCGATGAGGCTTGTCTTTTCATAGATTTAAGCGTGTCGCTGCGGACCGTTTGCTCCCCGACAAACGGACGTTTGCTGTGATAGAGTCACTCAAAACAGAAGCTAAGAGGCTTATGTCGTCACCCGATCCAGTTTCGAAGCCGGATGGACTTAGTCCGGAAGAGGCCGGTTTGGTGCGCGATCATCTCAAAGAGGTGATCGCGAGTCGCGCGTTTGCGGGGAGCAAGCGGGCTCAGGACTTTCTCCAATTGATCGTAGAGCATGCGCTGGCAGGGCGATTCGATTCCCTGCGCGAGCGGATGATTGGAGCCGAGATGTTCGGGCGTTCGATCGACTACGACACCGCAAATGATGCGGTGGTCCGGGTCAAAGCTACGGAAGTCCGAAAGAAGCTGGCACAGCACTACCAGGAATCGGGAAAAAAAACGGCTGTCCGTATTGAACTTCCGATCGGTTCGTATGTGCCGAAGTTCCAATGGGAATTTCTGGAAACATCGGCTCAGCCATCCGCCGAAACCGATCTCTCGGTTTTCGCGGACAGAACCACCGCTCAGGAAGTGTCCGGGGAGAGGCCCAAGGCGGTGATCGACGAGCCACCCAGCCGCTCGGGCGAGAAATCGCGTCGCGCGTCGCGCGTGCTGGTCCCGGTTTTGCTGGGACTAGGCCTCGTTGCCATAATTGGTTACGGGGGGTTTAGAGGCTGGTTTAGGGATTCAAATGGAGGGAAGAAGATTAGCTCCATCGCGATCCTGCCCCTTCAAAACCTCTCAGGCGATCCGGGCCAAGACTACTTTGCTGACGGCATAACGGAAGAATTGATTGCAGACCTGGGCCAGGTTTCTGCGTTGCGCGTCATCTCCCGGACCTCGGCGATGACTTATAAGGGTACGAAGAAGACCCTGCCTGAAATCGCCCACGAATTGGGAGTGGATGCGATCGTGGAAGGGTCAGTTGTGCGCGAGCGTAACCAGGTGCGAGTCACCGCCCAGTTGATCAACGCCAGGACCGATGATCACATCTGGGCCCATAACTACGTGCGCGACCTGACCAGTGTTCTTGCGTTGCAGGGCGAGGTGGCACAAGCAATTGCGGACGAGATCAGTATCAAAATGACACCGCAGGAGCAGGCACGTCTGGCACGTGCGCGCCCCGTCAACAGCGAAGCCCAGGATCTATACCTGCAGGGCAAACACCTCCTGAACGAGGGAGATCCCCAGAAGGCCATTGGTTATTTGCAAGAGGCGATTGACAAAGATCCCAACTACGCGTCGGCGCATGCTGCATTGGCCGAGAGCTACGGCCGGACGGGTGAAGCAGGCTGGCTCCCCTATGCCGAGGCGTTTCCCAGAGAAAAAAACGAAGCGGCTAAGGCGATTGAGTTGGACGATGCTCTGCCCGAAGGCCATGCCGAGTTTGCGAACGCCGTGATGGATCTTAGCTGGGACTGGACCACCTCGGGAAAGGAACTCAGGCGAGCGCTCGAGCTCAATCCGAACTCGGCATCCGTACATGCCACGTATGCCTTTTACCTTGAGCGCGTAGGCCGGCTACACGACTCGATTGAAGAGGCCAAGCGGGTTCTTCAGCTCGATCCTGTTTCCAGCCGCTCATCTATCACCGCCGGAATCCTCTACTACTTTGCTCATCAATATGACCAGGCCCTTGCGCAGCTTCAAACGGCATCTACGCTGGAACCCAACCCTCCTGCATTTCTCTTCCCCTTCCCATTAGGTGTCATTTACGCGGAGAAAGGCATGTACGGAGAAGCCGTCGGAGAATTCCAGAAGCTAGGCGATAAGCCACACGCTTTGGGCCATATGGGTAATGCGTACGCTCGAATGGGGAAAGTAACCGAAGCGCACGGGACGATTTCGAAGTTGGAAGAGCACGTGCAAAAAAGCGGTATCGGGCGATACGAAATCGCGCTGGTCTATGCCGGGCTAGGTGAAAAGGATGACGCGTTCGCATGGCTCGAAAAGTCTCTTGCGGCGCATGATAAAGGGCTTACATATCTCAAAATAGATCCTTGCCTGGACCCGCTGCGCTCCGACCTACGCTTCGATGGCTTGGTGCGGCGCGTCGGCCTTCCGTTATAGATACGACCTGACTGCGAGAGACGGTGCCATTGGTGGGATCATCGGAACCGATTCGGGTCGGATGACGGGCTATCCGGAAGTAACTCCGTAGTGCCCGCAAAGTCCGGTTTTCGGCAAGTTCACCCAGCGGCGCGATTTGTGAGGCCGTAGTTTCGGAAAACCCCGTTAATGAGATGGTCCGCCGCTTGATCCTCCACTGAGCCGTAGAGGATTGTGTTGGCAGGTTCAAGGAGGATCATCGACATGCAGCATATCCAACGGAAATTGAACAACTCAAAGTAAATGACTGACTTCAGCCCCGAAAACCCCGTTTTTCGTGCGCGCTTCAACTGCAAGTTCGTTCGGCAGGATTGTTTCCGAGTTGCGCCTAGACACCCGGAAGCAGCTTGGCAGCCGCAACAAACTCAAATTGAACGGCTGAATGGCCCTATCGATAGAATTGCGTTCCTCTAAAATTATGCAGTCCTAGACAGATCAGCACGCCTCGGCTTCGGGTTTGCTCTTAGGGAGAGCATCGAGATTGTAGTCCGCGGACGCCGCTGCCTCCAGGGCCTCATTGATCGCTTTACTTAACTTGGCGATTGCGCTGCGGTCTGGCACGGCTTTGCCGGCTAATTTGCACAGGACTGGCAACTGGAGCCACCAAATCAACTCTTCATGGGACTCCTTGACGAAATAGGTATGCCCGTGTGCCTCGTGTACGCCGGTTAGCCAGCGGACATCCGCGTCGTGCCACAGGATGGGTGAGAGAGCTGGGGTAGCTTGCGTTTGCTGCCCTGGCGCCTTGGCCGGAGCAGCATTCGCGGCGATTGCAGATGCCGCGACGCCGTCAGTCGGCACTATTTCTGCTCTATCGGGTAGGGTCATGGTGCTGGAAGCCTCAGGTGCGCCCACTCCAGCTTCAACCAGCAGGGCAACCTTGATTCGGGCTGCTGCGCGCCAGCTTTCCTCCCCTTTGAATCCCAGTGCTAAGAAGGAATGTGCCAAGGGTTCCCGCAAACGTAATCGATCAAACAGATCGAGTGCCCCGCGCTCTGGTTTCTCTGCGTCGATCGACTCCGCAAGCAGTTCCAGGACACACCAGCTGAGCACCGGACCCCAAATGGCGGTGGCTATCAATTCGGGGCTGAAGCTAGGCAGTAATCGGCGAGTCCTGAGGTTCCAAGGCGTGGGGAACAGGCTCTCGAGTGCTGGAATGTCCATCGCAGCACGCACACGCTCGTGGAATTTCTCCGCGAGCAAGGCTGGATTCGTCGGTCTGACCGCGAGAGGTTCCCCTTTGCGGGCGCGATAGGCAACTTGCGATTCGCGCAAGAAATCCTGGCTGCGGGTCCATGCTTTCGCGAGGAATTCCTCCATTTGCAGCTCGATATTCTTCTGCTTCTCCGAGCCTCTGACTGCTTGCCGATGTTCAGACAGTTCGGCGAGTGTTCGCACCAGCGCCGGATCCAGCAGCCTGCTGAGGGCGTCGTGTCCAGGCCGCAATGCCAGGTTGATCAGTTCATCTTCGAGATTGGGTACGCCACGTCCGTTCAGCTCGTCGCACAACCGGTCCCATGGCTTGTCGGCGGTCGCCCGCATCTCGCGCCAATCCAGAAAAACGTGGCATTGGTAGGCGCGTAGCTCGATGCTCAGTCCTTGCTCAGCCGTATTCACGGCGCGGCGCAGATACTCAAGGCCGGTAAGGGAATCGCGATACCTGAGAATGATTGCGGGATCGCCGCTCAGATCGAGACCGTCCTTCAATCGTTGCTGGCGCAGCTGTCCCGAATCCTTGTCCGCGTAGGCTGCCGACCAGTCGACGGTCCCTTTTGTCGTGGAATAGCGGTTGTTGTAAAGTACCAGACCGCGCTGATCTCCCCGCCGGTTTGAGTAAGCGAAGACATTCTCGTCCACCGTGCCGTCGTCGTTGAAGAAGTCATAGAGCAGGAAGTTGCTGCTCTCGGCAAAGAGCGCGCGGTGGTGCAGCAAGGGAGCTATTTCACGGTCGTGCCGTTCCACCAGCCAATGGTTCGGAGTTTCGTCATACCTTGGTCTTCGATACTCCATGCCGTACTTCTCGGTGAACCCGTCTACCTGACCGTGACCGAACATCGGCAACCCGGGCAAGGTCGACATCATCGCCGTAACGCCGAAGCACTTGTCGCCTTCGCCAAACTGATCAATTGTCGTGCGCTCGTCAGGATTGCTCATGAAGTTTACGTAGCGCTTCATAATGTCGGGGTCGAACTCCAGCGTGTTCTTGAGCACCGACCGATATTTTGCGTTCTCCTCGTCACGCATCATGTTCATGAAGGCGCTGTTATAGACACGATGCATCCCCAGCGTTCGAACGAAGTAACCCTCCATCAGCCAGAAGGCCTCGGCGAGCAAAAGTGTTCCCGGAACCTCGGCAGCTACTCTGTCGACGACTTCGCGCCAGAACTCATGCGGCATATGTGCGTTGAACTCGTTATTCGACATACCGTATTCGGCGCGGGAGGGAATGGCTCCGCTGCTACCCGGGCCGGGGAACCAGAGCCGGTGGAAGTGGCGCTTTGCCAGGGTCATCGCCGCGTCGAAACGGATGACTGGAAACAGGCGTGCCACATGCAGGATGGTCTGGACGACCTGTTCGCGTACAGCGGGGTTCAGATAATCGAGCTGGGCCGTATCGTTCCACGGGAAGCTTGTGCCGTCGTTACCGTGATAGATGTACCGGGTCTCGCCTGATTGGCGGTCACGTCGCTGGAAGACGACTGCGGCGTCCGTCTGGTCGTAGTAGTGCTTTTCGATCTTGATCTCGACCCGCGGGTCGGGCGACAGGTCGGGGCCATCAAAGTCGTAAGCGGGATAGGGACGATCCGGCCGCGAGATGAACCAGTCGGGATGCTCGACCACCCACGGCGAATCGATGCCCATATGGTTCGGCACCATGTCACTGGCCAACCGGATGCCCCGCAGATAGGCGCGATTCCGCAGGTTCACATAAGCAGGTTCGCCGCCCAGGTCGTGGGCGATGTTGTAGTCGAAGAGCGAGTAAGCGGAGGCCACTGCATCAGGGTTTCCACAAAGCTGCTTGATGGTTTGCGACGCGCGGCTGCGCTCCCAGATACCGATCAGCCAGAGTGAGTTCATCCCGCGACGTGCCAGGGTATCCAACTCTTCATCCGGGATCTGATCGAGTCGCGTAATCGAACGCCCATGTCGCTTGCTGAGCTGCGCGAGCCAGACGTATGTGCTCTTGGCGATCAACACAGCGCCTGGCATCCAGGCCACGTCCGGACTGAACTTCTCAGGTTCATGGGCCGCTTCGCCAAACTGCGGCACCTCCGACCGGCTCACGATCGAGGACCATTGCTGTACCCCGCTCTCCCTGCGTCGTTGCGCTGCCGCTGCTGCCGCGGCCCTGGCATCCGCCTCGGTTGCAGCGTTCGGTGGATTGAATTGCAGCCAGATCGCTAGGTCTTCTTCGTGCAGGACCTCGCCTGCGATCGACAGTAAGCGG